>Ga0302319_10002329_pt1 | contig 41280 bp, 40 predicted proteins | sample Bog_T0_2_FD_203319 | JGI IMG/M metagenome (GOLD analysis project Ga0302319, IMG submission 203319) | Peat permafrost microbial communities from Stordalen Mire near Abisko, Sweden - Bog_T0_2 | ecosystem: Environmental > Terrestrial > Soil > Wetlands > Peat | place: Sweden: Abisko, Stordalen Mire... | reverse complement strand
TCCCGATGGCCTCAGCGACGCCGTCTGCCTGCAACATGCAATGTTGTCGCCGACTGCATGGCAAGAGAACCTGTTGTCAGCAATCTTCCACACAATCGACGAGCCCCGCACTCAATGCTGCAAGAGGGCCTTTCCCCAGATCGTTTGCGATGGCGATTCCGTGAACGGCAGGGGTGTTGGAAATCGTCCCGACGAGTTGATCGGTTACCGTGTCTATGACCTCCACCCGGCTGTTGTGGGAGACATACAGCCGGTGGTTCGCGCCATCGACGTAGAGGTCGTCCCACCTGCCCTCGCCGCCGATTTTGATGGTTGTCGTGACTTTATACGCCGGTGTGGCGGCAATTGCCAGCGCGGCGAGGGCCAGTAATAATGACTTCTTCATTGCTTGCACTCAGTTGCTGCCAACATATTTTCTGTAAGCGGCGATCCAGTCTGTGGCGATGTCATGCTGGGCGGTCTCGAGGTCCAGCTTTCCGCTGCAAACCAACTCGTGGAGCCGCTCTTCCAGTTTGTCCTTCACGCGGGCGTTCCAGTGGGCCGAATAGGGCTGCGGCCAGAGGTTGCGGATCGACTCGGTTCCTCCCAGGTCCGGCGTGATCAGATAGTCAACTTCGAACTGGTTCGCCTTGGGGTCTTTGATCCCATATTCGGCGAAGACCTTCCGCTGCATGTCCAGCGGGATGTCACGGGAAATGACCTCGGCTCCCGCGTAGTCGCAAACCTCTTTCAGCGTGATCGGGCGTGCTTCGCCCGGCGTGATGGCGCAACGCGGTTTAGGGCCTTCGGCGCTCACCGTTGACTGGAATACAACGACGATGAACAGCAGAGCGCCGAGGAACGCCGCACCGGTCATGACCAACCGGCCGAACGGCGCGGCGGGCCACCGCAGGCGGAGAAACACCGGCCACGCAGGCGACGGGGATGAAGCGGCTTCAGCCATACTCGCCCGCAGCAACGCGCGGGGCCCGGACGCAGAAGGTATTTGAGCGTTGAGTTCGCGATTGCGTGCGCGGACGAATTCGGCGATCGTACCCTGCAGCGACGACATTCGCTCGCGGCACTGCCAGCAGGTCTCCAGATGAGCGTTTACCTGGGCCTTGCGGCGCCCCGGAAGTTCCCCGTCGGCGGCCAGGACCAGATCGTGTTCGGATAAGTGCACGTTCTCAGATGGCATAATTCCCTCCTTAGGTTTGCTCCGACCGCGTCAGGCGCGACAGAGACTTTTCCAACGAAGCTGCGACGGACCCGATAGATATACCAACCACCTCGGCTATCTCCCGGTAACGCAAACCCTCAGCCCGGAGCGACAGGCAGCACCGATCCTGCTCCGGCAGTGCGCGCACGACCGCCAATAGACCCAGGCGGCGCTGCGTGGCGGCCAGGCTTTCCTCAGGGCCAGGACCCGGATCCGAGGCAACATCGAAGAATTCCGGCAGGTGAGTGAAGCGGCTGGAATGCCGTCGGGTTCGTTGCCGGCATTTCAAAACTTCGTTATGCGCTACCCGGAAAATCCAACCCTGAAGATTGGCGCGGGATTTGCCCTGCCGCAAGTGCTGGAAGAGCTTCAGGAATACGTCCTGAAGCACCTCCTCCGCATCGGGAACGGGGATGCCGAAAGACAGGAGGTAACGCAGAACGGGCGCGCGAAGCTGCTCAAACAGGGAAACAACCTCGTCCTCGATCCGCGACGGCTTTGAGGCATGGCCGGTGTCTGTAATGGAAAAGCCCAGAGATGCTGAAGTATCGGCTGCCATCGGCACTTACCTGGGCAGAACGATCACGCCCCACGGTCCGGCGCTGACCGGGACCTTCTTCAAAACCGTGTTGGTAGCAAGATCCACTACCGACACGTCGTTGGAAGGCCCGTTGGCCGAGTACAAAGTCTTACCGTCGGCGGAAAGCGCAATACCCCACGGCCGCTGTCCCACTTCAAAGGACGCCCCCGGCTGATTGGTCGCGGTGTCGATTACGAACACCATCTTGCCCTTGCCCGTGCTGACGTATAGCTTCGACGCGTCCGCGGACAGCGCCATCCCCATCGGCTTGATCTGGCCAGGCGTCCCGATGGAGATCGGCTCGATCAGTACGTTCTTCACGGTATCCAGGTATCCGATCGCGCCATCGTTTTCCGCATTCACGTAGGCGTTCTTCCCGTCGGGCATGAAGACGACATTTCGCGGGCGGCGTCCGACTTTGATCTGTTTGAGCAGCTTGCCCGTCGCCGTATCGATCACGGAGACTGTGCCATCGGCCTCGTTCGTCGAATAAACCAGCTTGCCATCGGCCGTTACGGAAACGCCCTCGGGCTCTTCACCCGTCTTGATCGTCTTCGTCAGCGATCCGGCGGCGATGTCCAGGAAACTCACGCCATCGGCGTCTTCGTTCGAAACATATATAGTCTTGCCATCCGGGCTGACGCAGAAGTTCTCGGGGTCGGAACCGGCCTGCAGGGTCCTGACCACCTTGTTCTGAGCGATGTCGAACACCGCGATACCGTCCGCGCTCTTATCCGGCGGAGGCAACTTGCTCTCGTCGACATTCGGACCGCCAATCGGACTGCCGCTTAAGGCAATATAGATGGTGCTGCCATCCGGACTGGCATGGATACCTCGCGCACGCTTACCCAAGTGGATGTTGGTGACCGCAAACGTCGCCGAGTCGATGATGCTTAAGTCGCCGGCGACCTCGTCGCTGACGTAAATTCGCGGCGCGGGTGGCCCGGACGGCGCCTTCTGAGTGGTTTCTACCGGGGCTGGCTTAGAGCAGGCCGTCAAAAGAACAGCGCAGCACGCCGCCAACATGGACCAGTTTCGTTTCATCGACACTTATCTCGTCCTCCGCTCCGCAAACAGCGTTCACATTGCATAACCCTTGGCTCGGCATTTTTTTCAGCCTTTTTTTGGGGGGGCAAAACTAAAGAAATGCAAACCACACAAAAATAGTCTGAAAAGGGACGAGGCCAAAGGATTATGTGGAGTATGAAATCCTTTCGAAACGGGGTCGTTTGCGGCGCTCGTCTATTCGCCCTCGTACTCCTCGCAGCCTCGGCGCTGCTCCACGCACAGCAAACCGGCGAAATCCGGCTGGAGGTCAAAGATCCTTCCGGAACCGCTACCCAGGCGGCGGGCAGGTTGCGGAATTCGGCGGCCGGAAGCGAACAGACCTTCCAGACCGACGCGCAGGGTAAGTACACTCTCGGGAATCTGGCCTCAGGCCATTACCGGCTGGAAGTTTCGCGGAGCGGGTTCGCCACTCAGGTTTCCGATGTTGACGTGAAGGCGGGAACGCCTGTCTCGCGCACGGTAACTCTGGAGTTGCGGTCACAGGCTTCCTCGATCGACGTCGTATCGGTGACGCCACTGCCAGGAAGCGACCTCTCCCGCGATCAAATCGCGTCGCCGGTCCAAACAGCCAGCGCAAAAGACGTAGAGGACAGCGGGGCTCTGGACCTCTCGGACTTTTTGAATAAGCGATTCGACGGCGTTTATGTCAACGAGAACCAGGAGAATCCGTATCAGCCTGACGTTAACTATCGCGGCTACGAAGCGTCACCACTGCTCGGAACGCCCGAAGGCTTGTCGGTCTATATGGATGGCGTGCGGCAAAACCAGCCTTTCGGCGATATCGTTGCCTGGGACCTGATTCCCAAAATCGCCATTGAAGAGATGGTGTTGACGCCTGGTTCCAACCCGCTTTACGGGCTCAATACACTCGGTGGCGCAATCGCGATCCAAACCAAAGACGGGCTAAGCCACCCGGGAACCTCCATTTCTTCGAACGGAGGCATGTTTGGCCGGCGGGCGGTTGAGGCCGAACACGGTGGTTCGAACAAGAACGGGTTCAACTGGTACCTGGCGGGCAATCTCTATCACGAAGACGCCTGGCGGCAGTTCTCCCCTTCCTCGGTTCGGCAGTCGTTCGGCAAACTGGGCTGGCAAAGCGGGAAGACGGTACTTGGACTCAGTTTTGCGTACGGCGACAACAACCTGACAGGCAACGGCGTGCAGGATTTCCGCAATCTCGAAAAGAATTATTCGAGCGTCTACACCATTCCGGACATCACTCGCAACCATGCGCCGTCATTCACGCTGAGCGCGAGCCATGAGGCGACGCCCAACCTCACGTTCTCTGGTGTTGCCTACTTTCGATATGTGCGATCCGACGCGATCAACGGCAACCTGAATTCAAATTCTTTCGATGAGTCTCTGTACAACCTCAGCAAAGCTGACATAGCCGCACTCACCGCGGCTGGCTACACCGGCTTCCCCACGACCGGTACCTATCTCACCGAACCGTTTCCCTACTGGCGTTGCATCGCTCAGGGTCTGGCGGCCAATGAGCCGGTCGAGAAATGCGACGCTCAGAACATTACCAGCTGGACGAAGCAAAATAACTTTGGCTTCTCCGGCGCTATGACCTGGCACAATTCTCATCATCACTTCACGGCCGGAGTCGCGCTGGACCACAGCAGCATGACGTTTCAACAACAGGTTCAGTTTGCATATCTCAATCCCGACGGTATCTCTTTGACGCTGGTGCCCTTCTACGCGGATGGGACCAGCAATTCAAATGGTGTTCCCGTAGACGGAAGGGTGTATCTGCACGGCATCACCAACACGCCCAGCTATTACGCGACAGATACCTATGTCAATGGCAAATGGAGCGTTACATTTTCAGCGCGGTATAACCGTGAGACAGTGAATAATGTCGACCGGCTCCCTCCTGGATTTCCGGGTGAGACGGGCAGCGATGGTGGGCGCGCGTCACTCACCAGTTTTTCGACATACTCCAGGCTGAACCCGGCTGCTGGTGTCACTTATGCGGCGTCCCGCTTTCTGAACGCCTATTTCAGCTTCACACAGAGCAGCCGTGCCCCGTCGGCCATAGAGCTGGGCTGCTCTGATCCCAACGATCCTTGTAATCTGCCTAACGCGCTCGTTGCCGATCCGCCCCTGGAGCAAGTGATCACCCGAACACTCGAAGGCGGTGTACGGAGCGCCCAGGAACACAACCTGCGCTGGAGTGTCGGATTGTTCCACGGCATGAATTACAACGATCTGCTGTTCGTCTCGTCGCAGACAACCGGCTTTGGCTATTTCACAAACTTCGGCAAGACTCGAAGAGAGGGCGCGGAGGCGAGTATCGGCGAGAGGTTCGGCCACTTCGTGCTGGGTGCCAACTACACATTCCTTGATGCGACCTACCAGAGCCCGCAGACCATCGACGGTGGAGCCAACAGTTCCAACGACAGCGCCGCGGCGGGGATACCCGGCGTCGACGACAACATCGAGATCGTTCCGGGCAATCACATTCCACAGATTCCCCGCAACATTGGCAAGGCCTATGTCGACTACTCGCCCAACAGGAAACTCTCGGTGGATCTCGATTTCAGAGCCGTCGGGCGCTCCTTCGCCCGCGGCAACGAAAACAATCTCGACAAGCCGGATGGCGTGTACTATCTGGGGCAGGGGTATTCGCCAGGCTACGGCGTCGTCAACCTCGGAGCGAGATATCAGATACAACGGCGCGTCCAGTTGTTCGTCCAGGTAAACAACCTGCTTGATCATCACTACTACACGGGTGCCGTGCTGGCTTCGACGCCTTTCGATAACAATGGAAATTTCATTGCGCGTCCGTTTCCCGCATACACGACGGGGCCGCAGGCGGGCAACTACCCGATTCGATCAAGCACCTTCTTTTCGCCGGGCGCTCCGATTGACGTCTTCGGTGGGCTGAAGTTTACGTTCTGACTCCTAACTGCGGGAGCAGCAGTACCCCATCCGGGACGGCCCTCGCGGTCGCCCTTCCCATGCACGGCATATTCATCCGAATCTGTCAGTTCGTCGCCCTGCTTATCATTTTCGGACTAGGCGCCTGGCTGCTCGAACGCGCCTACACCGGCATGACGCGCCACCATCGTCCCAACAGAACCTCCCATCTTCGGGGCAGGAACGCACAGAGCACGACGACCCGGGGAAACGAACCCGTTCAGATAAATGGGCTACCCTAAAGACGAGCCCAAGGCGGCGCTCCGGGGACAATAAGCACATGGCGGATCTGGCCCGAATCGGCGTAGCGATCGACGAAGACTTGCTGGCGAAGTTCGACAAACTAATCGAGAAACGGGGTTATGCGAACCGCTCAGAAGCCTTTCGCGATCTTATCCGCCACGAGCTCGTTCAGGAAGTCTGGGCCAAATCGGATACGGTGATGTTCGGCACCGTCACGCTGGTCTATGACCACCATGTGCGGATGCTGACCGAGAAGTTGACCGAACTGCAACATCAGTATCACTCGTCGATCATCTCCACAATGCACGTTCATCTGGATCACGACAACTGCCTTGAAGTGATTCTGGTAAAGGGTAAGGCGTCAGCGGTTCAGAAGCTGGCGGATGCGCTGATTGCGACGAAGGGCGTCAAGCATGGGCGCTTTACGGCGACTACACCCAATCAGTAAGCACCGGCTGCGGTACAGTCGCGTGCTAAACCCAGGCCCGGAAAAAAACCGCCGGAATCGAAATCCGGTCTCGACATTCTTTCGTAGCACTGAATGAAACATCGTGATACCTTGTGGTATTACGTATTGTAAATTCGTAGCACGACGAAGGCGTACATGCGACACTATTTTCAACTTCTATCGGCAATGATGCTCACTGCGCTCCTGGCTGCGGCGCAGGATAAGGCGCCGGTCGCCAGGCTCGATCCGGTTCAGCTATCGGGAACTGTCGTTGACACATCTGGCGCGCCGATCAGCGCGGCCGTTGTTCAGGTTCAGAGCGCGAATCGTACCTTACTCAGAACGACGGAGTCGGATCTGAATGGCTCCTTCACGATTTCCGCACTCCCGGCAGGTAATTATCGGCTCGTGGTGTCTCGCGCCGATTTTGAAAGCAAAGAGATTCCCGTGACGATAGGCACCGAGTCGCCCGCCCCATTCCGTATCTCTTTGGCCGTGGGGACCGTAAGCACTTCCGTAAACGTGCAGGGCCGGTCGGATGACCTTGTCGGAATTGCCGGATCGGCCACCCAGGGAACGGTGGGCGCAGCGGAAATAGGAGATCGTCCGATTCTTCGCTCGGGAGAAGTTCTGGAGACGATTCCCGGCGTCATCATCACTCAACACGCGGGAGGCGGCAAGGCCAACCAGTATTTTCTGCGCGGCTTCAACCTGGACCACGGCACGGATATCGCCATTTCCCTCGACGGTATGCCGCTGAACCTGCCGTCGCACGCCCACGGCGAGGGCTACTCGGACATGAACATCGTGATTCCGGAGTTGGTGGAGCGGACGGATTTCCAGAAAGGTCCCTATTACGCCAATGTCGGCAACTATGGCTCGGCTGGATCGGCCAACGTGGTGTTCTACAAGGCTCTGCCCGAGAACTTCTTCCAGGTGGAAGGCGGCATGTATGGCTATGGGCGGGCCGTTTTCGGCGTATCGCAAAAGCTCGGTTCGGGCAATTTGCTGTTCGGGGGCGAAGCCTATTACGATGACGGCCCATGGACCCACCCGGATGGTTATGCCAAATTCAACGGCCTGCTCACCTGGAGCCAGGGCGACGACGCCAAAGGCTTCAGCATTACGGCCCGCGGTTACCACGGAAAATGGAACTCGAGCGATCAGATCCCCGTTACGGCGACGCCTCTGGTCGGTTTCTTCGGCGCTCTGAACCCGACCGACGGGGGCAATTCACAGCGTTACAGTCTACAGGCTGAATGGCACCGTGAAACTGCAAGATCGAAGACGAAGATTACGGTCTACGGCTTTTATTACGACCTCGATTTATTCTCCGACTTTACTTACTACCTGGATGACCCCGTTAAGGGCGACCAGTTCGAACAGCAGGACAGGCGCTGGGTGACGGGGTTCGACGCGCGCCACACCATTTTCAGCCAATGGTTCGGACACAAGGTGGAGAATACCTTTGGTCTGCAGGTCCGCAACGACTGGGTCCACAACGGCCTTTACCGGACGGAAAATCGCGTGCGCACGGACAAGAATGACATCAACGCATGCGATGACGATCCCATCGACGCATGCAATGCCAATCCGAACCTGGTGGCGGTCCTGCCCGCGGACACGGATGTGAATAAATTCACCGACACGATGATCGGTTTTTATGTGGAAAATAAAATCCAGTGGGCGGATAAATTCCGCACGGTCCTTGCTGTGCGCGGGGACGAGGCACTATATGACGTCACCAACCTAACCCCCGGTTACGTCGCTGCCGAACTGCCGGGCGCTCCAGTCATCAACTTCGCGGCGGCCAACTCCGGCACAGCCAACAAGTTCCTGCCCAGCCCAAAGGCGAGTTTGATTTTCGGTCCGTGGGCGAAGACCGAGGTCTATGTGCAGGGCGGATTCGGCTTTCACAGCAACGACGCCCGCGGCGCCACCCAGACTATGCAGCCGATTTCGCCGGACAATCCCTTTCCCACGGCCACAGCGAGAATCCCCGCCCTCGTCCCGACCAAGGGAACGGAAGTTGGCGTGCGCACTTCGGCCTTCTCCCATTTGCAAAGCACGTTGTCACTCTGGTATCTCCACAGTGAATCCGAACTACAGCAGGATGGCGACACCGGAGGCACGGTTGCCTCCTTAAATCCGAGCAACCGCTATGGTGTCGAATGGGCGAACTACTACACGCCGTTGGAACATTGGGCATTTGATTTTGACCTTGCGGATTCCAGAGCCTTTTTTACCGCAATCGACGCGGCTGATGCCGCGCCCAACAGTCCCGGTGGCACGCGCGTACCCGAGGCGGTTGGGCTGGTGGCCTCAGCCGGCGCCACGATGCACGAGTACAAGCGCTTCTCGGCGAGTTTGCGCTTGCGCGCCTTTGGCCCGCGCGATCTGACCTCCGACGGAATTTACCGCTCCAGCGCGACGGTCCTGCTCAATGCGGAGGTCCGGTATCGAATTAACAAAAAGTGGAGTTTTGTGGTCGAGGCTTTGAATTTGCTGAATCGTAAGGATCACGACATTGACTACGCTTATACCTCCCGAATCACGCCAACGGCGGAGGCGGCATTCACAGACGTCTTCCACCCCGTGGAACCGTTTCAGATGCGATTCGGGTTACGTAGAACCTTTTGACCAATTCCGCATTTTCAAACGGGGTGGCCGCGGTGCTGTCCATCTGTGCGCGACATTGTCATCGAATGTGCATCACCAGAAGCGCAAGCCGTCCGGGAGATCATTGCGCAGGTAAGCGCCAGAGGCGGGCTGCTTCACAGCTGTAAGGTACAACACTGATGAAAACAAAATGCTTTCAGTCCGTTAAAGCGATTTCCAGTTCGCGCGCGAGTTCCGGAAGCGCACCGGTCAAGGTATCCCAAACGATTGACAGATCCACGTCTGCGTATGCGTGTATCAGCCGGTTTCGCATGGCAATGATTTTGGGCCAGGGAATCCGCGGTAGCGCCTGCCGGGATTCGTCTGAAATCCGGCTCGCCGCCTCGCCAATGATTTCGATCTCTTTAACAAGCGCCAGCACGAGCATGCGGTCTCGGCCCAAATCTTCGCTGCTTCGTCCGGCAACGAAGGACAGGGCTTCCCTGGCGGCGTCCAGCATGTGTCTGAGCCGAATGACGTCAGACTCGTTCATACTGGATGGCGGCTGTCGCAACCACCTGGTCGCGGAAATATCGGCTGAGGTCCCCGGCCGTCCGCAGGTCGACCTTGCGGCCCAGCTTTTCCGTCAGTTCCAGTTCCATGCCGGCGACGTCGAAAAGCGTGATCTTACTGCCCGGCTCAAACTCCACCAAAACGTCGATGTCGCTTTCGTGCCGAAAGCGCGGGGTCAGGACGGAACCGAAAAGAGACAGCTTGCGAATGTGATTCCGCCGGCAGAATTCTTCGATTTCAGCCTGTGGCAATGCGAGAGCCGTTTCTGTCATGCACTTTCAGTATTCCATATCGGATCACGGATGAACACGGATAGACCCAAATGAAAACAAGCGCATCCGTAGTTTCTGGCCGGTCCACTCAATGCCCTGACGGGCCTGTCGGGGAAGGTCCTCAAAACTCACCAGAGGCTTACCGAGCCGAACCACGTACTGCCGATGCTGGTCTGGCCGACATCAGCCCAGATGGCGCAGGACCATCAGGAAATCACCCGTGAAGCGCGACCTTTGGGGTATCTTTGGGGAGTTTCCCGGCCCGAACACAGGACCACTTTAGGACCACAATAACCATTCCCAAACGCTCCCAAAGGCTATTTTGAGCGCCACTCGTGCCTTTGGTTTCTGTTGATTACCAGCGCCTGGCGAACTCATAACCCAAAGGTCGAAGGTTCAAATCCTTCCCCCGCAACCAATTCCTTATCCCCCCAAGCATTTCATAATCATTCGATTACCGATCTTTCTCGGAATTGTGCCGAGGCTGATCGCTTACCGTGTTTTCGGTATTTGCTACCAAACTGCTACCAAAGCCCGAACGGCGTGATGCGAACATGGCTTTTTGCAGTTTGGCTGCGGCCTCTTCCCTCGACTGAGGGAACAGGTGGCCGTAGACGTCGAAGGTGACCTGAATGCTCGAATGCCCGAGTTGATCACAGATGTATTTCGGGCTCTCGCCCTGCGCGATGAGCATGGAGGCAAAGAAGTGGCGCAAGTCGTGGAAGCGGACCTTTAATCCGGCGGCCTTCGTGATCGGCCGAAAAACGTACTCATTAAAATAGTCGGGGTCGAGGAAGCTCTCTTCGGTATTGGAGAAGATGTATTTCGCTGACGGCCCGCGCGCCTGCCGCCAGGCGGCGAGCAACTGTCCAACTGTTTCGGGAAGCGCCACTCTGCGTACCGATTTTGGAGATTTCGGCGACCCGATTTCCCATTGCCACTTGTGAACGCCGTCGCGCGCGGCAGTTTTGGAGATGGCTTTTGTGACGGAAACCTCTTTCGAGAACCAGTCAATATCGGTGAATTCGAGGGCCAGAATCTCGTTTCGTCGCAGGCCGGTGAAGGCGTCCATGTACACCATTGCGTGCCCGAGCTCCCCGCGCGTGGCAGCTGCATCAATCAACTTCCAAACCTGGTCCACGGAAAGCGGCACAATTGGCTTCATATGCCGGGAAGGGAGTTCCACGCCACGCGTCGGGTCGTGCCGGATGAAGCCGCGTTTGACACCGCTCGCACCTTTCTTCCCAACGAGCATTACTCGGAGCAGCGTGAGGCAGTTCTTGAGCGTCTTCGCCGAGACCTTGTCGCTCAGGTCCATTACCAGGCGTTGCACGTCGCTGAGCTGAATCTCTGAGACGACTCGGTGGCCAAATGCAGGCGTCAACCACAGCTTGATGATCGATTGGTATGCCGCCAGGGTGGACCCGCGAATGCTCACCCGGCTTCCGATCCATTCCTCAGCGAATGAAGCGAACGTGGCCTGTTTCGGCTCAACATAATGACCCGTTCCGAGTTCGCGCAGTACCTCATTCAGGCGCGCTTGAGCCGCGGCCTTGGTGTGGAATCCGCTTTCCCACTTCTGCTTCCCTGTCGGCGTTCGATACTTGATCGAGTAGTTTTCGCCGCGCCGGATAATTGCGCCTCGCTGTCGCTGCACTGCGGTCTCCTGATGTCAGATCGCCCGATCCGGCGGTATCGCGTGGATCGTATGTGCACCGATGATCTCGGTGATGTCCTCTGCTGTGAATCGAACGTACTTCCCGATTCGGCGAAAGGGGATGGCGTTCTTGCGGGTGCGTTCGTAAAGCCAGCTCTTTGGCAGCTTCAAAGTATCGGCGGCCTCCTCTACGGTGAAAAGGCGCAAGGTGATCGGGCCTATGGTGCTCATTGGTTCTCCTTACAGGTTTCCTAAGCCATGTTTCCTATTTCATCTTGGCACGTGTCATTATGTTTGTAAACAAAAAATGTACTCGTTCGTTTGCATTATTGTACTAGATGTGCCAAAATGTGGCCGTGGAGCGAAAACCTCAGCAACAGACCCTGTCAATTCGAATATCCGAAGGTCTGCGCGAGTTTCTCGAGCGCTCCAAGCAAGTCATTTCCAATGGACGGAACGAATCCGTCTCAACATCGGACGTCGCCAAAATCCTGTTGGAATCAGCAAAGGACGACAGGCTGGATTTTCGCGTGGAGGTCGCTGGACTCCAGCAGTCGCCCACCCAGTCACTCTGGGCAATTCGCCGCAAATGGGAACAGAAGCATGATCTGTCACGCGCCGAATGGATATTTCTTGCGCAATACATTCAGGTGGCTTGCGAGGAGATCCACGGAACCCACGGCCTTCCCAGTGCTGAATCGTTTGCCACACTCCTCGAAGCCTGGCTGGCACTGCGCGGACTTCGCGGAGAGCGCGGTGCCGGATTGGACCGATATTACCTGGGAAATCTTGGTTCGGACGATGGTGCCGTCTTCAACGAACGCCAGATCGATCCCGACGTGGCCTCCAATTTGGGAGTCAAGCTGATTCGGGAATTGCGTGAATCCCCGTCCGCGAAGAAACCGGAATTTGCCGGACGTAACTTCTATGTAGCCCTTCGTGATGAGACGCTTCCGGACATCGTTGCGCTGAACCGTGCGCTATTGCCGTACATGGCGGTCCTGTTTCGACTGGCGGCGAGGGGCCACTGGCAGCGCGAACGCCAGCCAGTTCGCGTCCTACGCGAACAAGAAGTCGTGATAACCGGAACCAATCAGCTCAAAGCTCCAGGATTCGTGGTCTCGTTTCAGATTGGCAGCGATGGCGACCTGGTTGTGATGCTTTCGGCTCAGGAGAAGGATGTCATGTATCCGATCGCGCCCTATCCAAAGGTCTGCGAGTTTCTTGCAATGATGGAGGGCCTAAATCCGGAGGAGGAATGGCACGGGATCTACTTCTTTGCCCGCACACTAAGTGTGGGGCATGACCATCGGATGCGGTTCTATTTTCGTCGTATGAGCGACGGCGTTGAACTCGGATTTTCACAGGAAGACTGGGAGAGTCTGAAGCAACTTTTCCGAGACGCGCTTGCGACGTCGTGGTTGAAGAAAGCGCTCTCCAGCCTCTCTCTCGCCTATGGCGAGCTATGAGGCAGACGCGGTTTGCGAGGTTGAACTGAAAGTAAGGGAGTCCGAAGTATGAGTAAAGCAGTAAGAGAACAACGAAATGGCAACGTTGCGGTTGCCGCCGAAAAGCGAATAATTCTCTCGATGGGCGGTAAAGGTGGTGTCGGCAAGACCAGCGTTATGACCGGACTTGCCGAATGGTTCGAAGAAAACGAGATTCCGATGAATCTGCTGGATCTCGATTCGGAGAACAAGTCGCGCGGTTCGCTCGCGCATTTCTTCGGAGCGCGGGCACCAAAAATAAACATCAACACTCCCGCCGGTCTCGACGCATTTGTCGATCATCTGGCCGATGGCGCGCCAGTGATGCTCGCGGATATGGGTGCGGGCTCCGGCCAGATCACCCACGATTGGTTCGAACGGATGTACCCGGATGTCGCGGACGCGGGTATCGTCTTTACCGCAATTGGCGTCGTTACTGCGGACCCCGCCAGCGTCGAAAGCGTCTTGGCGTGGGCGGCACGGCTGCAGAAAAGGGTTGCATACCTGATCGTCGAGAACAGCGTCGCCGAGCACACAGATTTCAAATACTGGCACGAGAGTGAGCAGGCGCAGCAGTTCCAGAAAATGTTCGAACCGGCGGTGATTCACATTGACTATCGCCTGCCCGATCTGGAAAACGCCTCCCGGAATCACGGCGTCACGCTCGGCCAGATTGCGAGCAGAACGACGGATGCGCCCGAATTGCAGAAAGCATCGTTTGTGATGCGCGCGCAGAGCTACAGGCGGCGAATGTTCGCGGAATTCGACAAGGTGAAGGAGTTGCTCCTGCCGTGAAAACCCTTGAGCCCGATCTCACCGACCGGATCGCCGATGCGCTGCCCGCCGACATCCGCGCCGACTTCTACCGTGAGATGCGGCACTGCCGTTCCTTGCCGGAAAACGACGAGATGCTTCGCATTCTGCGGATCATGCAGTTTCTCACGCTGTTGATAGAGCAGGTTCCCGCTCGCATTGGCGTCGAGCGCGAACGCATCGAGCCACTTATTGCGATGGCTGCGGAGAGTATACAGAAGTCCCTCGAATCAACGGAAGCTTACCGAAATGATATCGACCAGCGACTCACCGCACTGCCGGACAAGATCGCGCAGGGAATCCGTCCGGAGATTATCGCCGGTAAGGTCAACGAGAGCCTCCGGCAACAGTTCGTTCAATCCACGATTCCGCAGACGGCCGACGCACTGGCGGTCATCTCTACAGAGCTACGCAAGAGCGCGTCCGAATTCAGTGCGACGGCAGCTTCACTTGGCAGTGCCTACCGTGGGGCGGCGCATGAGGCGGAGCAGGCCATCAATGGAATACGGGAATCGGCGAACAAGGCGCGGGAGGCCGCCAGTAAACTTCTGACGACGTATCAGGGGGAGTATCGGTGGTCGGTCCTTTTGCTCACTGGTTGCTCGCTTGTCGTTGGCACATTGCTCGGAACAATTCTCGATCACTGGGCCTTTCGATAGGCCGGAGATGCTGCATGCTCACGATTCGGGCCATGTCGGACGGAAAAGGTTATTCGGCACGGCACCTGGAACATAGCGACTACTATGCAGAAGGTGAGCGGGTAACAGGCCGGTGGTGCGGGCGTGGGGCAGAACTGCTCGGACTGCAAGACGACGTTCAACAGAAAGACTTCGAGGCGCTCAGAGAAGGCTTCGATCCCGGAACTGGCGTGTTCCTGCGCCAACGGCAAAGCGCCGACCGAACGGGAACCGACGGCGAAGTTCAGTCGCACGGACGCCATCTCTACGACTTCACACTTTCAGCGCCGAAATCAGTTTCGATCATGGCGATTGTGGGCGGCGACCAGCGGCTCGTCGAGGCGCACAAACGGGCCGTTGCCGAAGCTCTTCAGGAGCTTGAGCATCACGCTGCCACGCGTGTCCGAACGGATGGCGCGAACGCTGATCGGACCACCGGCAATCTCGCGATCGCCGTGTATCATCACGACGCGAGTCGGGAACTCGATCCGCAGCTTCATACTCACGCCGTCGCCGCGAACCTGACTTACGACGGTGTCGAGGGCCGATGGAAGGCGCTCCAGGCATCTGGCATTTACGAACGCCGCGCCTACGTCACGGAAGTCTACAGGAATTCCCTGGCGCTTCAGGTTCGTTCTTTGGGTTATAACATCGAGAACCGGCGGGACTCAAAGGGCCGGGATTCCGGCTTTGAAATTCGCGGGGTCTCACAGCAACTGCTCGACAACTTCAGCCAGCGGAGCAGACAGCGGGATGCCGCGATTAAGGTGTTCGTCGCAGACAACGGGCGTCAGCCGACAGACAACGAAGTCGCCGTTTTGGTTCGGGAAACACGCGCCGATAAGCTAACGGAGATCTCCACGGACGAAGTGCGAGGCCGGCAGCGGGATCGTCTCTCGCGAGACGAGATGGCTATGCTCGCGAGCCTTCAGCGTTCGCCTTGCGATGTGCCTGTGGAACCCGCCGCGGACTCGCTGCGATACGGAAAGGATCACATCTTCGAGCGGCTGTCGGTTGCGCGCGATCACGAGGTTCTGACGGAAGCCCTCCGGCATGGGCGTGGAAAAATCCACCATTCGGAGTTGAAGGGCACGCTTGCTCTGGAGGAGTCGTCTGGCATCGTGCTTCGCGACGGCCACGAGATAGCAACCGCCGAGAGTCTGCGGCGCGAACGTGACATGATCGACCGGGTCAACCGTGGTGTCGGCAGATGTACACGGCTCGGAGGAGAAGAACAATTCATTGCGTCCGATCGGCTTCGGCCGGAACAGAAGCGCGTCGTCGAATTCGTGCTCGATTCACGTGACCACGTGGTCGCCATCTCGGGGGCGGCAGGCACGGGCAAGACGGCGACGCTGCAGGAACTACGGCGTGGTCTGCTGGAAGCACGTCGCGAAGTTCTGGCCGTCGCCCCGACCATGAGCGCGGTCGAGGAGTTACAGAAAGTCGGGTTCGCTGATGCGATGACATTGGAGCGACTATTGCAAGACAGAACGGCGCAACAGGCACTCCGTCAGAAGGTGTTGATACTTGACGAAGCTGGCATGGTTTCCGGGCGGCAGATGACTGATTTTCTCCGGCTCGCCGCCGAGCGTGACGCGCGGGTCGTATTCAGCGGCGATACGCGACAGATTCAAAGCGTCGAGGCTTGCGATGCCTTGCGGGTTCTCGAAAAGGAGTCGCGGCTGAAGAGCATCGCCTTAACCCAGGTGCAGAGACAAACACAACTGGATTACCGGGACGCCATTCACGAATTGCGTCGCGACCCGGAACGTGGTTTCGAGAAACTGGATGCCATGGGTGCGGTGCGCGAGGTAACGCACGCCGACCGAGCGAAGGAAGTAGCGCGGGAATATTCGGCGGCGCTCGAGACGCAGGCGTCCGTTCTTGTGGTCTGTGCAACGCACAACGAAATCGAGCGGGTTACATCGGCTATTCGTGCAGACCAAAGGCTAGGGGGGCGCCTCGTCGAGGGTGCGCAACTGACTCGTGACGTGCCGCTCAACTGGACCACGGCGCAAAAGAGCGATCCACGGAGTTTCTCGACTGGACAGGTGCTGGGATTCAATCGCGCCGTCAAAGGCATTGCGAAGAACGAGACGCTGGAGGTGGTTCGGATTGCCGACAAGAGCGTGGTGGTTCGCAACGCCGTCGGTGAGGAACGCGCCCTCACAGGGAAACAGGCGAAGTCCTTCGACGTATACGAAAGACGGTCCATCGAAGTCGCCACCGGCGACCGGCTGCTGCTTACGGCAAACCGGCGTGAGAACGGCTTCCGGGTCACTAACGGGGAAATTGTGACGGTCGCGAAAGTTGACCGGGCTGGTCGCATTTGCCTGGAGGATGGGCGGACGCTGCCTGCCGGTTTCAGGCACTTCACGCACGGATATGCGGTAACCGCGCACCGAAGTCAGGGAAAGTCCGTGGATGCAGTCATCATCTCCGGCGACTTGATGAGGAAGGAACTGTTTTACGTCGCGGCTTCGAGAGGGCGGCAGAGCGTTCGCGTCGTCACGAGCGACAAAGAGTCACTCCGCGAATCCGTGGCTCGATCGTCGATACGGAAATCGGCCTCCGAGCTGGCGCGCAAAGCTGGAACGGTTTTCGTGCGCGGTGCGTGCCGCGGAGTCAAGGCGGCGCGGCACCTGGCGATGCGGTTGAGTGTGCGTGAAACCGAACCGGTACCGGCCGAGATCAGCTACCAAAACGAGCCCAGAACGGAGCGACATCGTGAACGCGGTTTCGGTCGATAGACAGCGCAACTGGAAGGCAATTGGGCCCGAGCGCCAGACCGGGCTGGAGGTTGTTCTCCTGAAACGGACCTATGTGTTTCCCTGGAGCCAGTTTCTTTACGCCGAGGGTGGCGACGACGAAATACGGGCGGTGTTCACTACGCATGACTTGATCGTTAGAGGCACGGCATTGACCGGATTGCTCGCTGACCTTGCGGGTCAGCGGATCGCCCGACTGCAGGAACCTGCACGTACAGACCGGTTCGAGGAACCGTCGGGGCCAGTCGTTCGGCAACTCATCGTCGAACGGGTTCAGGAAGCGCGAGTCTGACCCGAGAAAAAGGGGAAGCGAGCTATGCGAAACACCGCCGGTGGCGACAACGGCACCCGGTACAATAAAGGTGCCATGGCGATACACCTTGAAGCCGTTTACGAGCAGGGCGTATTGCGCCCTCTGGAACCGCTTGCCCTGGTAGAGCATCAGCAAGTCCACATCACCGTGGATGAGCGGAAGCGCCCGCTTAGTTGGCAATCCGCACAGCAACCTGATGACAGTCGGGCCGAACTCGATTGGCTTGCCAACGAATCGCGTCACTACACTGGCGAATGGGTTGCCCTCGACGGGAACCGGCTGGTCGCGCATGGTCCGAAGCTAGCTGCAGTGAAATCAGCGGCGCAAGCCGCGGGAGTTTCGCGGCCCTTTTTCGCCAGTGTGCCAGACGACGATCTGCCATTCGGCGGCTGGTAGCTGTGTACCAGATCGACTTCACCACCATTCATTCCTACAGCAGTGAGCGGGAAGGCATCTCCGTTCCGGTCGTATTAAAGGCCGGCGAGAACAGCGTCCGTCTGGCAGCAAGCATTGACACTGGCGCAACGTTCTGTATCTTTAGAAACGAGCTGGCGGACGCCCTCGGTCTGGACCCGGCGAACGCGACCCCTAGGCGCTTCCGGACGGCAAACAGCAGCTTTGAAGCGTTCGGGCATGAGGTCGAGATTTCGGTTCTCGGCGTCACGACGGTTTCCACCGTGTACTTCTTCGCAGATGCGGCGATCAACAAGAATGTCCTCGGGCGAGTCGGGTGGCTGGATCGCGTACGGCTGGGGCTGGTGGACCACGATACGACGATGTACCTCGCGCCGTACGACACAGAGTGAAGGGCTCCACGCCTGAGATTCGACCCGCCGTTCACGGCTGAGAGAAACGCATTCTCTTCATCCCCTCAAGAGGGTGGTCCGACTGAATCTGCACTAGCGAGCGCAGAGCCACAGGATCAGGCGGCCTGCTGCCATAAGCCGGTAAAATACGTTCATGACAATCGGAGGTCAGATGGCGCGGGTGCCGGTTACGGCGCACCAAAAATTCGACGAGGCGGCGCATTTCTATAACGGTATGCTGGCGCATCGAAATAATCCCGTAGTGTTTCCGTACTACTTGAGTGCGTTCGTGTCAGCACTCAGAAGCGTCACATACTATCTCCAAAAGCAATACGCCCACGACCCGAGATTCCAGGAGTGGTACACGAAAAAACAGGTGGAGATGAAAGCCGAGCCTGTTCTGAAGCTCCTGCATGATAAACGAAACACCGCGCTACACGTCGAACCGTTCGATCTCTACTTCAGGCAGGGTTTCAAGTTTCCGGAAAAATACGGGGGCGTTATCGAGACCACCCATTTAGAAGTCACGGAAAAACCAGACCCGATGGGCGAAATCAAAATAACACTGAAGGTGGGAAAAGATGGCGAAGTGGAACAAGTCGAGCCGCTCATCAGTTGGCACTTCACTGAAGACGACACCAAAGACGTAATGAATCACTGCTACGACGGTCTTGAGAAAATCCAGGCTGTTCTCAAGGAACTGGTCGCGCTGAGGCTCGAAAAGGGCCTTCCAGAGGATGAAGAGATTCAACCCCATGCACCGCTCGACACGCTGACCGATTAACGCATCCTGCCGTTGTGCCCGGATCGCTGTCGAGAATACGGCGGTAGCCGTAGCGAGGAACTGGGGAAGAAGCCGGGCCTAGAAATTAAGACGCCAAGTGAATTCGCGCGCGGCCTGCTCGTTCGTCTCAGGGTCGAGCACGGGAAAATCTGTTGTGAAATACAGTGGTATGCCTGTGGCATTACAGAAAATATGGTGGATCTTGTGGAACGGCGTCCTGCGTTCAAGGTCTAGGTCTTGTCTGTATGGAAGCCGAAAACTGCCATCCGGTTCCGGCCCCGACAAAGCATCCAGAATCAGCCTGGCCACCGAATAATAGTTGGCGACCACTAATTGTGCCCGCCGCTCCTGCCGGTCTATTGTTCTCGGCTCTTCGAGGTGCTCATCGTTGCCCAAATCAGAGACGATTGGATAGTCGAGGAATCCCGATGTCGTACATCCCTCTTCATTGATCAACGCTCTACACCGGCCTTCAAAGTCATTCCGGGCCTCGTCACTGATTGCGTAGCGGAACCTGATGCTCTGATAGAGATGCTGACGCGGATCACCATAATCTTCCGGGATTGCTGCGATGTCGCAATCACCGCCCGACCGGTCGCGCGGCAAAACATATCGCGTGAACCAGTACCATTCGAGTGAGGGCTCGAATTCCCGGATTACTGGCGCAATAATTCTCCCGATGAGAGTTTCCGCCCAACGTTCGAGCGCGTAAATACCCCGGTGCGGCGAGAATATACGAACCTGAAGGATCTGCGCCACTTAAGGTGCTACTCGCCTTTCCTGGTCGCCTTCTTCGGACCGCGCTTCTTCGCCTGCGCCGCCGTCCGCTTCACGGCCCATCGGCGCTTCATAGCTTCGGCCAAACGCTTCCGGCCCTCGGGCGTCATGCCGCCCTTGCGCTTCACTGGAGCTGGTGCCGATTCGGCAGCATGCTTCGCCGCCCAACGTTTCTTCTGCGCGGCAGATCTTCGATCATTCGCGGTCCCCGTAGGTGCAGACGCAACGCCAGGCGTTCCGATTCCTTCGACTTCCCGTAGCGCGATGAGCGCTTTTTCAATGGCCGCCTTCTGTGCCTCCAACTGGTTAATGATGCCATCCAGTCCGTTCATCGTTTCGATATTCTCCGAATCGCTTAGATACTGAGGAAAGGATATCGCAATGGGGATGGCCGTTAGCTGCGAAGGACGAATGCGTGAAAACTAAGCCGACGATGTCCGGCCGAATAATGTCGCGGCAATGCGCAAATTCAAAAGCTTCTCCGGTCGATGACAAGTAGTCCCATAATCAACGGAAGGTACACTACCGATGCGAGGAGAACCTGTCGTGCCCGGATGTTTGAACGTTCCATCGCGACACGAATTCCGCAATAGAGGAAGCATCCACCGAGAACCAAAGCACCGACAAAATAGATTTTTCCTGTCATCCCCAGCAGTACGGGGAAGAGGCTGACCGGAATCAACGTCGACGCAAATGCAACGATGTGCCAGGTGGTCGATTTCCCATCGGGCTCTATAACCGGCAACATCCTTATCCCAGCGCGAGCATAATCGTCACGATACATCCACGCGATTGCGAGCGAGTGCGGAATCTGCCACACGAAAAGAATCGCGGCGAGAGCCCATGCTTCCGAGCTCAAGTTTCCGTTCGCCGCCGCGTACCCGATCAGCGGAGGCATCGCGCCCGCAAATGCCGCTGTAATTGTGGAGAGCGGGGAGTACCGTTTCAGCGGCGTATATACGAAGAGATAGGCGCCTATGGTCGTAGAACCAATGATCGTTGTTCGCAGATTGACGGCCCAGACCAACTCTGCCGCACCAAGCACTGCCAATCCAATGCCAAAAATGAGAGCGCAGGTAGGCTCAATCCTTCCGGCCGGAAGGGGCCGGCGGGAGGTACGGCGCATATTGGCGTCGGATTCCCGTTCATACCACTCGTTCAGCACAGCTGTCGCCGACGCAAGCAACGCCGTCCCGCTCAATGTATGCGCCAGGCGCAAAATCGTCGCCTCATGCCACGGCCCATGCTTTGTACCAAAGAAATAACCTACCGCTGTTGTAACCACGATGAGCCACGTGACACGCGGCTTGGTCAAGGCAAGATAGTCCTTCGCTATAGCGATTCTCTTGGTGTTCGTCGTCATTTTATCTCCTCTCAAAACTAGAAGAACCGCGAAAAAGCGAACGCGGATCGCCGACAAGACGAATGTAGCGCAAAATAACCGACAGTTGGAAAGGGTGCGGCACCTTGAGCCGTCCCAGCACGCGGTCAAAGCAGCCACCCTCGCGGTAACTGGTCACCAGAGCGCTCCAAAAAGACTACTTCCCCTGCCCTTCGGCGCGCTTCGTCAGGGATCGAGGTGCCGAGAATGGACTGCGGACTGAGCGCAAGACCCGCATGGCGGCGCGTGCTCCGCGCCGATCTTAAGAGAGAGACACCATCCCTAAGCCTTCGGCTTAGGTTTGCGGCGGCTACCACGGGAGCTGTGTATCAAGCATCTGTCAAGTAAATATCGAGTGTCTGTCAAGTACTCGTCAAGAAAGACGTCGGGCGTCACACTATAATTCGGGTGGAGGCCTCCCAAGCTCACCACCATGGACACCGACCTGAAAAAAATTCTGGCCGAACTGCCAATCAAACCGCCGCGCTCCCGCCTTGAGCCGTACCGTGAATTCATCGAGGAGCTTCGGAGCAGGGGTCGGACGTATCGGGACATCGCCGAGATACTCGCGGGAAAATGTGGGGTCCAGGTGACTGGCAGCGGAGTCCACGACTTCGTGCGGACCCGAACTCGCGGGAAAGACAGGTCTGCAGGACGTGGGACCAAATCGAATCCGCTCCCTGTTAGTAATCCGGCAGCGGCGGAGACCTCGCCTGCGTCGGCATCCCGCGACGAAGTGCAGCGCAAGATCGCGGCGCTCAAAGCGCGTAACACGGCAGCGGAACCGGGCACGGGTGGATTTGAATACAATCCGGACGAGCCTCTACGGCTTAAGCGATCTGGTCGCGAGTAGAGCCAACTCTGCCTATCCGATTGCCGCGCTCGGACTGGTGATGGATGTGTCCCACCTCATTAGGGCTTGCCGATGCTCGCAGCAAAGCGGTCGCGGACGTGAGGGCGGAATCTGGTTCTGGTTATCGAAAGTCCGCCGCGTACCGGCAAGTCACAGCACCTAGCCGGGCCGCCGAGTTTTTGTCTCCAACCGGTAGGAACATGCGTTTTAGAGAAAACGGGCGGCCAGTTCGCGGCGCGAGGGCGAATGCCCACACGGTTGTCCCGTCTTCGAAGGCAGCACATAAGGTGGTGTGCGTGAAAGAAGTTCGTTTCTGTATATCGATTGGCCACCGCCATCCGCTCCCGGCCGCACCAATCGCGATGGACAAACCGCCGACGAAGACCGGCCGGGCACGAAACTGTCTGGTTCGAGTTTCATTGGAACCAATGATCCTTAAGATCGTTTGGTGGCATGTTCGTGCACTGACCCATAGATAATACCCAACTCGCTTATTATCATGCACTTCACGCACTGCCTCCGGTAGCACCAGTACCCTGGACATGAGAACGAGCCAGAACGTGAAAAGGGTATAATCTGTCTTCAGGCTACCCAATGGTGCCCCATCCGCAAGGAGTCCCCGCGCAGGAACCCGGCCCAAGACATCTCTTGAGGCTCGCGATCTTGAATTGCGCGTGCCTTTGCCTAGTCTTCTGCCTTACAGCCTATAGCCAAGAGGCGCCGGTTCCTAAGCCGTACGTACCACCCGAACTACAGGCCGGCGATCAAGACGTCCGATCATTGCTTACTTCGGCCAAGTCAAAAGCAGAGGCTGGCGAATATGAGAGCGCTTTTGCCGATTCCAAATCAGCCCTTGAGCTGGCCGAAAAGAAAGGGCTGCTGGGAGATCGGGCGATTGCGGAAGCGTATGTTGCGCAGGGGTATTTCGCATCAGCGAAATTGGATGACTCCTTCAAGTATTATCGGGCCAGTCTGCAGCACGCGTTAGAAACCTCCAATCTGGTTCTTCAGGCAGATGTGCTGGTCGCTCTTTCGGCCTTGCCCCAGCTCCGAGACAATTTGCCAGAAGCATTAGAACTTCTGGCCAAAGCCACTGATCGGGCAAACCAAAGCAAGAACCTATATGTGAAGGCTCGTGCATTAGGAGAACTCGGAAGACTCCAACTTGCTTCTGGGCAGATCGAACAGGGTCGACAGTCGGTCGAGGACGCCCTGAATATCGACAGGGTCAACAGCTATCCTTTTGAGCCCCTTCACTTAGTGTATTCCGCGTATGCGGTCCTCTCCCTGCCGGAACCAGACTTTACTAAGGCAATAACACTGTTAGAATCAGCGCGGGATCTGGCAGTTAAGAATAACAACTACGCTGCTCTTGTGCAGGCACAAAACGCTCTAGGGGCAGTTTACCTTCGCACTGGGAACGTGCAGAACGGTATCGCTATATTTGAAGCAACGCTCAAGGGCAATGTTCTGATTGATGACCACACTCTATCGCTCGGAGACGCCTTTCGCGCTGCCACAAGCTCGCCTTTCGTGAAAAGCACCATGCTGGAAGCATTGGCCCAAGGCTATGAGACGGCGCACGATGCCGATAAAGCTCTTAAGTCATGGAATGATTTGTATCTACTGTCAGTCGAGTCGAACTTCAGTGTTGCATTGGCTGAGTCTGCGTCGAAAATGGCCAATATCTACAACGCGGCACAGAATCTTTCCGACGCACTGCACTATTACGACATTGCGATTCGGACCTGGCGCTCACTCAACAATACACAGCAACTTTCCCAAACGCTGATCGCCGAGGGCCTGTTGCTGATCCGGTCAGGACGAGGACAAGAGGCAGTACCTCTTGGAACGGAGATCGCCCAGATTGCAGGCAGTACGCAGAACAGGCCGTTGCTTTTTATGGTAGATGTAATACTGGCTGAGATCTATCAGCCTTCACACAAGTTCCAAGAAGCACGCCTCGCACTCGAACAAGCGATTGCTCTGATTCGTCTCCCTAAAGGGGATTCCGAGTTTGATTCAAAGCAAGTTGTTGAGGCTTACACTCTTCTGGCAGATGACTATAAAGCGTTGCAACTTCCGATCAAAGAATTGGCTGCCATTGAGAGAGCAATTAATGTCCTCCGCAATCTGAAAGACGATGCTTCCGTTCAGCAGCTTCAGCAACTCCTTGCATATTTGAAGGCACGATTCGAGGCTCTGCAAGTACATGATCTCGCAACAACAGCGATGAACGATGGCAAATTTACGGAGGCACTAGCATATTCGGAACTTATCTACGTCTATGAAGGTGTCTCTGCAACCCCTGACACTGACACCAACTGGAGCCGTGTTCTTAACCTGCCATCGCAGCTCCTACGACAGTCAGACGGAATAGAAGCACTTAATGATCTGTTAGTTCAGATGGGGCCTCTGCTCGGGATCGCCAATCTACCAATCCTTGATGCCTTGGCAACCCATTTCCTTAGCACCGAGCTCCAGCCCAGCCTGGCTCAGCGGTATGCGAGCGAGGCCGAAACGATTATCACTCAACTTCCCAACATCCAAGACACTATAAAGCTGAGACCCAAGTGCCAACTATCTATCGCTCACGCCCGACAGGGCCAACGTGAGGTTTCGAAGCAAGAGCTGGCCGAGTGCCTGACGTCAGCAGAACATACGCACGACTCCGGAAGTATAGTGTTTGCCGAAGTCACGGACGTACTTGTGCACCTCGCTTTAAATGACATCGGCCCCGCAGAGGCGTCTCTGAAGTCTCTACGCACGAAGATTCCCGATAGTCCTGACCTTCACTTAGAATTAGCACTCGCACTTGTCACCAACAAACGTTTCAACGAAGCGACAGGAGAATTTACTCGCGCCATCGAGATGTTCGAAGTTAAGAACGATGAGAATGCCGAGGGCAGCGCGTTCTCGCGAATGGCCGCAGCACTCGCTTCGAGTGCGGACCGCACAGAGCGCCTCAACTATTTAACGTTAGCAGAGCAACACTACAAGAAATCCAACAACACCACCCAACAAGCCGCGGCCGAGATAGACATCGGACTATTCTACGTGAATGCGGGTGATCAGAAGGGTGCGCTTCCACACTTCCAGCAGGCCTATGCGTTGGGACAGCAGGCGGGCAATCCTCAAATCTCTGCGCGAGCAGCCTCCCAACTGGGAGGCGCACACAATGCCTTGCGCGATTACCAAGCAGCAGGTGACTTCCACCAGCGTGCAGCGAATACTTATCATGACGTCGGCGACACACCTCAAGAGGCCATGACGCTCGTGCTTCTCGCAGAAGACTTAGAAGCACAGGGACAGTTGGACGGCGCGATTGCAATCTCTCGTCGCGCCGAAGATCTGGCGTTTAAGTCTTCGGCAACTCTCGCCAGTTTTTGGGCCAAACGAACTCTCGGCGACCTCTACAGGACACAAGGAGATTTTGACAACTCCGTCGTGGTCTTGATTGACGCTGCGACAGTCGCCGCTCACTCGGGGCAAACACAAAACGAAGCGGCCGCACGTCTGGCGGTTGCCTCTTTGTATATGATTCTCGGTCAATGGGACAATGCCGCAAACGCGGCTACCAGGGCACTGGACATGTACAAAGTATTGACGGATAAGCAGGGTCAGGCATCGGCCTATTCCGAGCTCGCCAATATTTATGGCAGTCGTACTTCATCCTTGAAGGACTTTGCCAGGGCGAGGGATTATTACTCGGAAGCCGCGAAGCTCGGCGCGGATATTCAGCTAGATCTGGTCGAGATGTATTATGGCGCCGGTCATTTTGCTGAGGCGATCGCTGCCGCCAAAGTTGGGATACAGCAGTGCATCCAAGCCCACAATAGTCTGTGTCAGGCCGTTGGACTGGCTGATTTGTCTGAGGCAGAGCGCAAAAGTGGAGATTTAGCCAAGGCGGCATCGTCTTTGAAAGAAGCCATACGTCTCACGGCAGATGTGAAGGACGTATATCTTCAAGGAAGTTTACTGTATCGCCAAGCTGGCCAGCGGCGAGCCGAAGGCGATCTGGAAGCTGCGTCAAAGACTTACCGCGAAGTCATCTCTCTCATCGAACGAGCGAAGAGCCAAGGAAGCGTAAACGCGCAGCGCTCCCTGTCAGAGAACTACGGATACATATACGATGAGCTTGTTTCAACGATTTATTCAATGAGCGTTGGCAAGTCAGAGCGTGATCGAACTGAGTTGGCTTCGCAGGCGTTGCAATTCACCGAGACGAACAAAGCTCGCGAATTTGCCAACTCTTGGGGCAGGACCTTCGTCACCGAGCTACGACGCGCTCTTCCCGGTGACCTGCAGGAATCGGAGCGAGCTTTACTGGCAAGACGAGATGAGGTTCGGACCGTAGCGGGTGATGCCACGCCGAACTCACATACCGAGACGTTTCAAAACGACCTAGCGAAGTTTGTGACAGGTCTTAGAATCTCCCATCCTCAATACGCCACTATTGCGTACCCGGAGGAAGTGACATTGGACAGTATTCCTTTACAGCGTGGGGAGACCTTCATAGAGTTTAAAGTGACGGAGGAATCCGCACTTGTGTGGGTGATCAGAAAGTCGCCGGGCAATAAGAATGAGTTGCTTCATTTTTACGAAGTCTTGAAGCCTCGTAAGTGGTTTGAGGAGAAAGTGTTGAGATTGCGAAATGCGCTCAATAGCCCGCAGCCCAGGCCAGAGCTGATTGATTGGCACGACTCTGAATTTCTTTTCGCTGAGCTATTCCCCGATCCAGCGGCTAAGACGCTGCTGGCTTCAACGAGCATCGTGTTCGTGCCCGATGACGTCCTTAGCGTCATTCCCTTGGAGTTGCTTTCGCCAGAAGCATCAAAAGGAAAATTTCCGCTTTTGGGAATTCCCACGTCTTATTTCCCCTCGGCCGCAACCCTTCGGCTCGCCAGAACTGCGACGCAAGTTGATCACTGGCCGGCGGCATTCCTCGGACTGGGAGACCCCATAACGTCAGACGCAGATGAGAGATACGACCTTGCTAGCGTTCTTTCGACTAGCTCAAGAAAGACGGCTGAGTTGGCGATGAGGCGACCTGAGCCAACAGCCAATCAAAGTGATCTGGCGACGATTCACTCCCGTGGATATACATTCGAAAGGCTGCCGGCGACAGCCGCAGAAGTCGAAGGGATTGCTGGTCTATTCCAAAAGAAGGGCGAAGTCGTGGAGGTTCGCCTTGGCGCGGATGCAACAATGGACCGCCTCATTGATACCGACTTGACCAGATTCCGATTCGTGCACTTTGCGACCCATGGTATTTTGCCGGTGGATTCAAACATAAAGGAACCGGCGCTGGTATTGTCATTTGATGGCTCAAGTTCTGAGCACATGTTACTGTCAATGTCTGAAATACTCGGGCTCAAAATACATGCTGACACGGTGGTTCTTTCAGCCTGCAATACGGGAAGCGGGGCGGTCAGCCATGCGGAAGGAGTGATGAGCTTGGGGCGAGCCTTCATGGCGGCCGGGGCTGGGAGCGTGACAGTCAGTCTGTGGCAAGTTTCAGACGAATCGACCCAGCTATTCATGCAGAAGTACTACGAGCAACTCATAAACGGAAAATCTAAAGCCGAGGCCCTTTCGATTGCGCGGTCCTATCTATTTGCAGACGATCGCTTTTCCAGCCCGTTCTACTGGGCTCCGTTTGTTCTGATCGGAAATTAAGGCGTCGAACACCGCTTCATTGTGAAGAGCTAAATCGTTCCGGCACAGCGCCAGATGCTTCTGCTCTCAATTTGCTTCCGTTTGGCAATTCGATCGACCATTGCTTGAATCCTCCGGAAGAAATGGGCTCACTCGCTGACAAAATTACGCCATTCGGCGTTTCTGCCGTGAGGCTAAAAGTCTTGCCTGCCGCGTCCATCACGACATATTCACTGAAGTCTGGCGATACCGTTTTGTACACGGTACGACCGTCCTTGAGATGGCTCGAAGAATAAGTGTTGTCTTTGGACCCCCCGCCCCCTCGCGTGCGTATTGGGGCCGTGGCCGCTCTAGCAGGCTTAACATAAAGTGAGAGAAAAGTCTGTATCACGTCGACCGCGACAGCATAATTGAGATTTTGGCCTTCTTCGCTCATCGCGATGAGTCCCAGCAGTTTTCCTTGGTCGTCCAACACGGGTCCGCCGGAATTTCCTGGGCTGATGGCCGTTTGCAACTGCAGGACATTGGCTGCGTGCTTTGAACCGTCTTCATATGTCCAGTTATAGCTTGCCCTGATCTGGCTTATGACTCCCGTGCTATATGACCATAAATTGCCATTCGGATGGCCGATTACGTGTATATCTTCGGCAACCTGTATTGAAGATTGAGTGCCGATCAAGATAGGCGCAAGCGCGGAAGGTGCTTGTACTAGATGTAGGAGCGCCAAGTCCGCAACCGAATTTTGTGCAGTTACTTGGGCGACATAAGCGGAGTTCTCGTCAGCAGTTGCCTTTCCTGGCGGCTTTAAGAAAACGACGGCAGAGGAATACCCAGCTATGACATGCCAGTTCGTAAGAATGTCTCCCGTTGAATTGATGACGACGCCTGTGCCGAGGCCCGTTGGTTCAAACTGTTCTTTCTTGACGTCGCCGACGATGACGAGAACGACACTCGGAGAGGCGCTTCTGAAAACGGAAACACCCGTGCCACCTCTGGTCAGAATTGGTTCCCGATATTTTGGGAGCAGTTGACTACCCAGAGCATAACCTCGGGCGAGTCTGATCGTGTCGGCGAGGTCTTGATTAGAGGGAAGGCCGGACTTGTTGCTGAATTGGCTGGTTTGCTGGTACGAGAGCGCCTTCAATTCAGACAAATATAGAGGCTGACCGCTACTCGCTTGCCCAAGAGCGTCGATACCACTGAAAACAACAAAGAAACCAACGGCCAGCAGCTTCCATGCCAAAAGTCGGTCTGAGACAATCGCGTTCATAAAAGATTCTCCTGCCGTCAACATTTAGTTTACTCTCCATTCGGGTCGTACAGCCGAGATCTGCACGCCCGGGCAGACCAAAACCGGCTGTTGCGTATGCGTTCGGGTGGTTTCTGCTATAGACCTGGCCCCCCGGACGCGGGCTTGAATCGGCTACTCGTAGGAACTCCAAAGCAAGTGAACGATCATTCCTCTGCCACCATTTTGGGTTCAGTTTTGCTCGGCTTCGAACATCAGGCTGAATTTCCCTAAACTCTGATGATTTTGGTCAACGAACTGAAGATCCAGAGATTTCCCGAGATACGGCTTCAAGGAGACGAACGGAACGCGCAAGGCTGCATGCTGATTACTGCCCACTAAATGCAACGCGACTGGGTGTTCCACCCATACAGTGTGATTTCCTGCAGAGAGAGTAGCATCCACCACCATTCCTTTTGATACTTGAGCCAGTTCCAAAGGCAATTCAATCATGTCGGGAGGATCGACTGGCAGACGGAACGACAAGCTCTTGTTCTCTCCTGACGCGACGAGAGGCCTCGCGATGCTGATCGTTGGAATTACGAAAGTGCGGGTTGGAATGACTGGCGGCGCGAGTTTTGCATTTCCGAAAGCTCGTAATACTGCTGCGTTCCAGCGTGAGGTGCTAGATTTTGGAATTTGGCCGACTGCTTCTTCGGTTTGATGGACCTGGTCGCGCCACTTGACCAAGAGCACTACGTTCGACAAAAGCAATATGATCGTCGTGACGGCTGCTGCCAATCCCAGAATCGGACCCGGAGCACCCAGCCAATCAGTGAACCTTTTCCACACACCTGCTCGCTCCTCTTTGGGCGAGGCGTTTGTATTGGGGAGGGGGAGAGCAGAGGTCTCGGCGCTAGATGAAAGGGCTATCGCCTTAACAAACGCGACCTCTTCTCTCCTCTCGTCCGTGACCATATAATTGCGCTCAAATGCGTTTTCTTCATTAACCGTGAGTCGTCTCTGTACGTAGTCTGAAATGAGCTGGTTCTCCACATCGGTGATCAGCCCTTCATGGTCCGATATCGCGAAATAGGCATCCTCGATCCGGTCTAACTCGTCGTCAGGAGCGAATTTCAAAAAATAACGCCGCAGCCGTTCATGATCACTTTTAGTGCTTGATGTCGGCATGTCTCCAGTCCTTTCCTTGAGGTCGACCGTGACGGGTGGTCAGGCAGTTGCGCAACTCTTCCCGAGCTCGACTCAGCTGTTGTCGAACATTTGCGGGCGACAATCCGATATCGCGGCCAATCTCGTGACTCGCCTTGCCGTCGATGTACGTCTTTCGCAATATCTGCTGCGCGCTGGGCCGAAGCTTTCCGATGCATTCGTTCAAGTTCTCAGTCTGATTCCATTCGTTGTGCATCGATTCCGGTTCGGGGGCCTTGTTCAAGGGCCCGGCCGGGCGGTCCGCTCGTCTGTCAGTCAGTTCGCGTTCGCGTATCCCCGCCGCACCTTCTTCTGCTGGTGCTGCCGGATCAAGAAACGGAATCATTCCGCGATCCTTCCGGAGGTAGCTTCTGCAGAGATTACGCGCTATCCCAAAACTGAAGAACTCCCTTTCTTCGGTCGGAACGGGTGGCTCTATCTGGATGCGTTGGTGGACTGCCAGCTGCCATTCCTGCCAAATATCCTCAAGATAATGGTGAAGACCGTACCGGATCGCCTGCAGCGCGACGATGCGTCGCCGCTCCCGCTTTACGTCCGAGGCGAGTTTTGTCGAATTGATCCAGCCATAGATGGCAAGCTCGTCAGGGTCCACGAAGGGCTTCCTCTCCGTACCGGTCTCGGACAGGCCAGGCACCGCTGCCCGTTTTGCAGAAAATCCGATCCTCGAAGGGAACGATAACACAAGGAGTGCCGTTGCCAATGTCATCTGGAGGCATACATGTTCTTGAGGTAAGCATAGGCATCGATAATCTCTTTAGTCCTGGCACTCGCGAGGTCATAAAACTCAGCGCCCAGATGGGCGACCTTGTCGGGGTGGTACTTACTCAACTGGAGCCTGTATGCCGCCCTGATCTCGTCGATAGACGCGCCAGCAGCAACGCCGAGAGTGTCTCGGAATCGTCGTTCGAAACACTCATTAGCCGTGTCTGTATCACTACGCTCCGCCCCAGGGCCAGTGCCGCATCCCTCGGGGCCTCGGGCACCCCGTCGCTTTTTCAGAATCGATCTGACGAGCCAATAACCCAGTGCGAAGCAGGCAATCACTATTTGCGGCGGCGATTGCTGAAGATCAGGCATTGGACTCTTCCTGAGCCCCAAACAGTGGTAACGGGTTCGAACTCTGAAGAGGCTGAAGAACTATATCGCGACAGTCAGGGCAAACGCCTTCCACTAGTCTGAATTGCGCCGCACAAGCCGGGCAGTACGTCTGACAGCAGGTCTCTGCTTGACGCGGGCCGATAAGCTCCTGCACCGGAAGCCCCTGTTTATTCACAAATGAGTCGAGGAGCTCAAGCCTGGCGGCTCGATATTCAGCGATATCCGATTCCTGCGGCAGAACTCCGTAGCGCAGGATGGCGATTTCTGTTAGGGCGAGCCGAGCGGCCTTTTCAGGGCTGCAGAGTGCGGTCGCTACTGCGATAGGATCAAATGCCGCCAGAGAGTTCCGCGTGAGGAGATCTGCGCAGCGAATCGCCGAGAACGGGTAGAGCATGAGCCTTACTGCGTTTCCATAGACATCCAACGAAGTTGTGCCTTGGGCTATCACTTTGGCCCATCGCACGTATAGGCCCGCTATGAACATCGACGCGAGTAAAGCCACCAACGCCGCGGGCACCAGAGTTGCCCGCAAGCCAATCAACGCTAGGCAGGCGGGAAATAGGGCAAAACAGGCCACAAGAAGGATGATCGTGGCCCTCCTGATTCCGACGGTCTGTTGACGCAGTGTCATGCAGGTATCCCTGATCCTCTCGAGATCAAATCGTGCAGGGTCCAGATTGCGGATACATAAGTCCGCACTGCGAATTTCTTCAAAGTTCTCGATCAGGCACACTGCGGGCGTCAACGAGAAACTGGGGCCATCCGGCCTTAACGGATTGAGGAAGACCCACCCCCAACGAGCTTTGTTCGGATAGGCCGCAGGCCACTTCAGCCGAAAACCGGAACCTAATCTGCGGTCAAGCGTCAGTTCGTCCGGGCCCACCCGCCGCAGGCATTCCATGAGATAGAGAACCACCATGACAGCCAAGAAATCCAATGAGAGGGTCATGGCAGCTCACCTGTACTCCGATGTTCCCCGGTTCTGCCGAGAGGAAAATAGTTTCTTGAGTAGTCCGCCAATACCGACGATTGCTGCGACTATCAGTTTATACAGGTACTTGAAGAGCCCCGCATTAGCCGCGACGGCTGTTGCGCCGCCCACAACTAAAGCGCTCAAGCCGTATTCAGCAACTTTGTCGCCTTGCACGAAGGCTGAATAGCTATTGCCGGCGGAGTAAGCAAAGCCCTGCATCGCTTGCCGAAAAGATACGATCTGCCTTTGAAAACTAGCTGTGTCGGCGACAAAATCGACGGTCATGATGCCGTGGCGACCGAGAAGTCGAGTAAAGTGATTCACCACGACCTGGCCATCTTCGTCGCGACCTTTGATGCTCCACTCCAGATTGTGCGTGGAACCGTCGTAGTGAGGAGGTTGCATCCAGCCGAGCACCGAAATGCTGCCCCAGCCTCTCTGCTTTCGCTCCTTGTTTGCCTCCTCGGTTACCTGCTGAATGGAAACAAGCATTCCATTGGCGTCTAGCGAATCCTTCTCGTCGTCCCTGACGTAGCCATCCTTCGAGAAACTAAGGATGGCAAACCACGACACGTCCTCGGATGCGAGAATGCCCAACTCCCGCCCCGAGGGCGGGTTTTGGGTTAGTTCGAGGAATTTCGTTGCTCCGCCCGCGCCGGTGAAAACAAATCCTTTGGGCAGGTTCATCGTCGCCTGATCGCCGAGTTCTACGACGGCTGGTCCGTGCTGCCAAGCTATCTGGCTTATTGCATTCGTCTCCTGAGCATCAACCGCTTGGCAAAGTGCTACAGACATCATGCCGGCCAGCCCGAGGGTGAAGATTGAGTTCACCTTTTGGTGAATCGTCCTGGAATAGCTCAGTTTCTTCATAGCCTTTGAATCTCCTTCGCTGCGCTGCCTGGTTGAAGTTGGATCAGCGCGTTCATGAAGAGAATGCAAGATGTCGGCGGTGCTGTGACAAGAAAATTGGATTCTCTCCGGGAGGTTCCGGCGGACCCGTTTTGACGATCCAGTGCAAAATGACCGGCGAATCGTAGCGGCCTTGGCGCGTCCGGGCTGGCGATTTCGCTGTGGCGCTTCTGGGTGGGGCACCGGAATGCGCGGAGCAATTCGCCAGGGTGTGAGCCACCACCTCCGAGCGTTGACGCAATCGTGTGTGGCCGCTAACCATGTGGCACGTGAGAGAGTATCGAACATGGGCCAGCCCGCGAAATACGTCCAGCCGATCCATTTTGAGGACTTCGATGGCCTCGAATTCGAGCGCCTCGTTTTTGCCTACCATGCGCGCGCCGAAAACTGGCGTTCGCTCGAATGGTACGGCCAGAGCGGGAGCGACCTCGGGCGCGACATCTGGGGTATTCGGGATGATGGGACAAAGGTCGGCGAGTCGGTCTGCGTACAGTGCGTGAATCGCGGAAATTTCAAGTTCGACAAAGTTCGGGCCGACATTTCCAAAATTCTGACAGCGGTGAATGGCGTTCCCAAACGGTTCCGCGTGGTGACGCGCGCTGCTGTCTCCGCGACAATGCGCGAGAAGATCCAGAAACACGCGCTGGCCAGCGGCGTATCCCACGCCGACATTTGGTCCGGCGGTGAGTTCGAGGAATTCTTGCGGCGAGACGCAGAATCTCTCCTGAAGCGCTTTACGGAAGGCGAGGCATTTCCCGACGCCGCCCCTGACTTGATTACGTTTTCTCAGGCAGACAGTCCACTCAGCGATGATGACGCTCTTGCTTTGATGGCAAAGCTGTTTGATCGCCCCGCCTTCTATACCCCAATCCACGCGGAGAGCAGCCTTCCTGATTTCAAACAGGCGATCACCGATACAATCCAAGCGCTCGGAACAGGCATCTGGAAAGCACGCGATAGTCAGGTGATTGCCCGGATTCCTTCTCGGCACCGGCTAAAGAACGACGGCCTGCGAAAAAAACTTCAGGCCGTCGAGAGAGCCCTCGCGACGCTGCGGGCAAAGTTTGATGAACTGATTCGTACCGGAATCGTTCGTCACTGTGAGTGCAATAAACCCGATTGCCCGGTCTTTTTCATGCCCTCCGACGCCGCCTACGAACTGGACCGCCTCCGCCGCGATGCGCTTAAGCTTTTCCGAGAGGCAGATCCCGGATTCGAGGAGCCGATATGGTGATTAAGAGCAACCATCCGGACGAAACTGCGCGCCGGGGGAGGAGGTAACCATGGGCCTCTACGTCCACTCGCTTGGGGAGATACCGGATAACGCGGAACGCTCTTACTACGTGTACTTACTGGACTACGGCTGGGAGGAACCTTTGGGCGAGGCTGTGCGGGCGAACCTGCCCCGGATGGCCGACTTAGCCTCGCGTTCCGGTGCGGTCGTGATCCACGGCCCTCGGGGCGTACATTTTGAGGATGAGGTCCTTTCCTGGCATCGCGTCAACGGACAGGACGCCGAGGGCGTTCTCCCCGCTATTCTAATTGCCACACGGCATCCGTCCACATTCCGCGAATCTTTCAGCATGCTGAGGTCGGACCCGAAGAACCGAGACGCCCTCCTTCTGCTTCCGGTTCGGAAACTCTGCAAATCCGCGGAGGAGGTTGCCGAGACGATTCATCGCGTGTTCGACGATATCAGAAACAAGAAACGTTTGTCGGATTTCCAGGCTGCAAAACAGATGCGTCGCGGTGTGGCCGGGGCGCTCGTGGATGCAGTTATATTGCAGCCCAAAATCGGCGGCATCGGGTTTGACCTGAAGAAGTTTTTTGCCGGTCGCAGAGGGTAATAGCAGAGGGCTGACAGTACCGACTACCGGCGTGCAGGTTGCTCTTCGCTATTGTGTTCGCGACGCGCGTCTTTGCGAAAATGCCGCGAACCGTTCGTTCAAAACGAAGACGTACGTAAGTAGTGCCTCCGTGAGATCGAGAGCATCCCGCGCATCCTCCCTTGAAACCTCGGTCTCCGTGTCGTGAGCGGCCTCGTTTCCGACGAGTCGGACGCCGTGCGCCCAATCGACAAGCCTCGCCTCAATGATCCCGCGTGCCGCAAGGGTCTTTAGCTTCGCTGCCAACTTCTCGCCCTCGACATTGAACGATGTGCAGAGAGCCTCCAAACTGCGTCGGCACATCAGGGCACAAGCGTCGAACGACGACGTGAGGAACGAACGTTGCGCCTGCTCGTAAGCCCGTCTGACCGAATCTGGCACGCCGCTTAACGCGAGGGCGACAACTCTTGGGTAGATCAGTTCCTCTTTCGTGAAAGTCTCGTTGTCGCCCAAGAGCGTGTATCGGGCCTGCTTCAGCAGAAACGGAGAAGCACAGCTTGGACACATGGCGATGGAGTAAGCGTCTCCGTGGTATTCAGTCTCAACTTCGCTATCGAAAGGGTCGTCTGCCGCGCTCGCAAATCCCCCGTGTCCGCGGGCGATTGATCGAGCCTCGACTTGCACGTTACAGGTCGGACAAAAAACGCTGAACGTCTCGCGCGCCATTAAGGTGAAGCCCCCCTCTTCGAAGCCAGCAAATTGAATCGTATCGCTATAGCCAGCTCGGATTCGGGATTTCCCGTGTGGAGTTCACCCTCGAAGGTCGTTAGTTTCGCGTCGTGGATTGCTTGCTCTGCACTCGGAGATCATAGACCACCTGCCCCGACCGTCTTCCCGGATAGACCGTCAACGTGGCCTGACTGCCAAATGGTATTTCAAAAGTCCAGGGGGCCGATGTTTTTGGCCGGGGATTGATTTTTGCGGGAAGCAAGCCCGCAAATTTCGGTGCCGTCGGCCATAATGAGTCAACCTGCTCATATGGGCTCCATCCCAGGCCGCCATCACAGAGTTGCCAGAGCAGGCCATCGTCCGTCTCGAAGACTAGAACCGTGTGCCCGGATTCGTTCCGGACGTTGAACGCGTTCACGACCGTTTCCTGTTTCTTAGGCAGACGCTGGGCGTGCAGTGGCTCTAACGCAGCGGCCTTGCCGCTCTTGATTTCGTCAAACACCATCAAGAAGTGTTCCGGTGTCATGCCCACTCGCGCATGAAGTGGCTCGATAATCTTCTCAATTTCTTTATCCAACTCCTGAAATAACTCTGTATCCGTGGAGAGTTCCGTCACCATGGACTCAATGCCGCTAAAGCTCGGCATCAGGTGAATCCGCTCGTACCAGAAATGGTGCGCGATGAAATTCCTTCGCTCCAGCGCAATAGCCATTCGCTCAAACAGCGGTGGTGGCAGTATCGTTTGCAGCCGGGGCAGCAGTTGCCCGAGCGTCATTGCAAATGCGGTTCGGAGATGCTCTTCCACTCGGTGCCTTGTCACGGGCCCGGTTGGCGGCACTTGCGACTCGCAATAGAGATTGCACAGCCCGCGATAAAGGACTTCGGCCGCATAGTACGCCAACCCAAAACGGGCATATACTTCTTTCACATCATCCGAAGTGGGCTCTGAGCTGTCGAATTCCCCATCGATTCGCGCGTGCAACTCGCCGAAAAGCGATTCTTTCTCCGCGCCCATTTTAGATTCCCACCTTTCCATATTCGTCGAGCGAAGGTGCCTGAAAAATGATATATATCACGGCAGAGAGAGTATAGCGCCCATAAGCCGTACGGTAATATAGGCTTACCCGTAAGCGGAAAACGGGCGGTATGGGGTTGGCGTCGTGTGGAGCGTGTCCGCAGTTGCTCCGTAGAGGCGGATTCAAGTGGCTCCGTGCCCCCGCTGACTCAAGTCGCCATGGTATGAAAATGCCTGGCGTACCATACGACCATTCTCAAAAGGAAACTGGAGAGGATTCTCGCGGCGCCAAACACCCAGCCATTGGAGCGCGGATGCAGTCGTTCGAGGACAATTTATCCGAAGAGGTGGTAATCCAGGAGCTATGCCGAGCCCGTGTGACTCTGGCGACCAATCGGCATGATGCTGCATTTTTTCACAACATCGCCCAATCTGCGACACCAGCCCATGACATCGTCCCACGAGACTGGGGAAAGATTCCGGTAGACATTTTCCCGCCAAGACGAACATGGCACAGGTTTCGTCCGAAGCATCGGGCAGGTCTCCAAGCTGCAGAAACTAACTACCGAGGTCTTTATGATGCCGTGCTCGAACTGCGGCAGCAGACGCCACCGCCCGCATGGGCGATTAGGCTACAGAAAGCGATTGACGCTATTCGTGGGCGAGTATTTTCTCCGAAGCCTTTTGTTCTTCGGCCACCTACCGTCATTGCTGTCAAGAAAGAGCCGAGCGGCCACCAATACCGACCACTTGCCATCTACCCTCTCGCGGACAAAATTATCGAGGGTTTGACTGCGCGGTATTTGAGGACGAACCTCGACGGCGCACTTCTGGGTTCGTGTATGGCATTCCGGTGCGGTACGCGTCACCGTCCGCCGCCGACCACGCACGATGCGTTGGCCGAGATTCTGGAAATGCGAGCGCGATACCCCGAGCAGGACCTCTATGTAGCCGAATGTGACATCAAAGGGTTCTTTGACTGTGTCGGCCATTCCGTAGCAAAACAAGCGCTCATCGATCTTGTGGCGGACTCCGGCCGTACTTTTCAGATACATCCCCGCGCGCTCGAAATCTTCAGCGGCTTTCTGGAGAGCTATTCGTTCTTACTGACGGTCCGGGGGACAGCACAGAAAAAACTCAAGCAGCACGACCCGCAAGGAATATTCAAATGGCATGAGGCTGACCTCCAGGGCCTCTATGGCCACCCGGCATTACCCCCAATTGGCGTGCCACAAGGGGGAGCTTTGTCATGCCTAATAGCCAATGCGGTCTTGCACGAAGCTGACAAGGCAGTAGCCAGCTTTCAGAAAAGCACTCCCGGCAAACTCTTGTACCTGCGCTACTGCGACGACATGATCCTGATTTCTCCAGACCGCAAACTCTGCGCCACAGCGTTCGCGGCTTATCGCGAAGTACTTGAGCGGCTACGATTGCCAGCGCATCTCCCTGTGAGCATCCGCCGCTATACGGAGAGATTTTGGGACGGAAAATCCAAACACCCTTATCGATGGGCAGATGGAGGAGTCCCCTGGATTCAATTCGTGGGCTACCAGATTCGTTACGATGGGGCCGTTCGAATCCGTGCCAAATCTATTAGAAAGCACCTTGACGCCGTAACCCGATTGACGGACCGACTGCTCTCGACGATGCGGCGCGCAAGTAAGCAGCATGGTGTTAGACGCACTGCAAGCGAGATCCAACATCGCTTTAGGCAGAAGCTAATTTCCATGGCTGTCGGGCGAATCACACTCGGCAAAGCAAACAACGGGCCCATGCCTATGTCGTGGGCCGCAGGGTTTCGTGGTCTGGACGGGCGCTCAATTTTCCGAAATCACCTTAAGGTTCTCGATCGACATCGCGAGCGACAGGTGAAACGCGTTAGCCGGGCTATCAGTAAGCTCCAGCTGCCATCCCCCCAAAAGAACCGGAAAACAGCGGATGCTCACAAGTACTATGGCCGCCCTTTCAGTTATTGGGCGCAGTTTCGTTGAGAATGCGCAAATCCGGGGAGAGCCTTCCGGGCTCGATATTCGATAAAATGAGTGACACGAGGAAATCGATTATGCGTCACCGCCTGGCCCCGTTCACAACTCTACCGTCAGCAAAGATCGAATCGACGGCGGAGTTGCCGAGAATTTTGAAACCGTTGGGCCGGAAACCGTTAATCGTCGGGCAGGTCGGCGCGGTTTGAACTCCGCTCGGGTTGGTTGAGTTCCTTACGAATTCTTCCGCGCGTTCTTGCTTCCGGGTGGACGACCGCGCCTTTTTGTCGGAGTCTGTCTGGCAGCGACCATCCACGCCGGGGGTCTCCCGCGCCGCTTCCCCTGGCCGAGCGACATTCGCTCAAGGCTCGTGATGGCCTCTGTGATTTGATCGCGTTCCTGGCGGAGTGAGGCCAGCACGTTTCCGAGGTCCATCGTGTCAGGATATCGCAAGGAAGGCGATGCACTCCCACCTAGGGGACATCGAGGAGGTGTACTTCTTCTTTCGACCTCTCCATTGCTTGAGCATAGAAGCCGATCCCTTAGGCTTCCAGATGACGGATGATCGTGTCGGCCGTCAAGGCTGGCTTCAATTCACTCTTGGGGAATCCTCGCTATGATCAATGCTCCAGTCACATAATTCGCTGGCAACCACACAGCATAATACGCTTGAGCATACACAGCATTAAACGCTTGTATTGATGCGGCATGATACGCTTGAAACAGCACGGAAAGGAGGTCCTAAATGCCCCAGCCGAATGAGAAACTTGCAGAGTCTCTAAGCACCCTTCGCGAGTTGCAGAGGGCAGGTCGCCGCGTATTTCAGTCGCAGGAACTCAGTCGTCTGCATCGCGAGCGCCTACTCGAAAACGGTTTCTTGCGGGAGGTCATGAAAGGGTGGCTAATTTCCTCCAGCCCGGATGCGCGGGACGGGGACAGCACCCCTTGGTTCGCCTCGTTCTGGGAATTCTGCGCCCGCTACTGCGGTGCGCGCTTTGGCGCCGACTGGCACCTGTCGCCTGAGCTGTCCGTCACGCTTCACGCGGAGAACACGGTTATTCCGTCCCAGGTGATTGTCCACAGCCCCAAAGGGGCCAATCACAAGGTCGCTCTCTTGTTCGGCACTTCGCTCTACGATCTCAAGCTTGCGCAGATGCCAGCAGCGTCCGACCTGATGGCGCGGGATGGCCTTCGTATCTTCACGCAGGCGGCGGCGATCATCCGGGTGCCTGAGGGTTTTTTCAAAAGCAATCCCATCGAGACGCAGGTCGTCCTGGCCAGCCTGCGCGATCCATCTGAGCTGCTGCGCCGCCTCCTCGAAGGAGGGCATTCAGTTGTTGCGGGTAGATTGGCCGGAGCCTTTCGCAGGATCGGACGTGGCGAGGTCGCTGACGAGTTCGTCAGCACAATGAAAGCGGCCTCTTTTGATGTGCGCGAAAACAATCCGTTCGCAACGGACGTATCGGCGGCTTCGCCAACTGTGGCTCATCCCATTGTGGGTCGGCTGCAAGCAATGTGGCAATTCATGCGCGCATCCGTAATCGAGGCGCTTCCGCGCGCACCTGGTCTTCCGCAAGATCGGGAGACTTACATGCGGCTCGTCGATGACATCTATCAAAACGACGCCTATCACTCCCTTTCAATTGAAGGCTATAGCGTCTCGATGGAGCTGATCGAACGCGTGAGGGCGGGAGATTGGAATCCGGAGAACCGTGACGCCGACCGGCAAAGTCGGGACGCCCTCGCGGCGCGTGGGTACTGGCAGGCGTTCCAGGTCGTGAGATCCAATGTGGGAGAGATTATCGCCGGAGCGAATCCGGCCCGACTGATCCGCACATCTCATCGCGGGTGGTATCGCGAGCTGTTCCAGCCCTGCATTGCGGCGGGCCTCATTCCGGCAGCAGCCCTCGCAGGCTATCGCAATAATGCGGTCTTTCTTCGTGCCTCGCGCTACGTGCCACCGCGGTGGGAAGTCGTTGGCGACGCAATGCGCGCCCTGTTTGAACTGCTAGAAAACGAGCCGGAGCCTGGTGTTCGTGCGGTTCTCGGTCACTGGATGTTCGGCTATATCCACCCTTATCCGGATGGCAATGGAAGGATGGCTCGCTTCCTGATGAACGCGATGCTCGCCTCGGGGGGCTATCCGTGGACGATCGTTCGAGTCGAGGACCGCAAGCCATATCTCGCTGCACTGGATAGCGCCAGTATCGATCAGGATATCCGGCCTTTCGCGGCTTTTCTCGCGCAGCGCGTTCAATTGTCTGTGGATCAGGCAAACCGGTGTTAGCGATCATCTGAAAACGTATTTTTCTGGACCGGCAAAGCGGGCCGTGGATCGATGCGGTTCAGCTTGAGACGCAGGTACTCCAGATAGTTGTCGGGCATCGGATGGACAAGAAGTTCGTCAA
>Ga0302319_10002328_pt1 | contig 41299 bp, 44 predicted proteins | sample Bog_T0_2_FD_203319 | JGI IMG/M metagenome (GOLD analysis project Ga0302319, IMG submission 203319) | Peat permafrost microbial communities from Stordalen Mire near Abisko, Sweden - Bog_T0_2 | ecosystem: Environmental > Terrestrial > Soil > Wetlands > Peat | place: Sweden: Abisko, Stordalen Mire... | reverse complement strand
GTGGCGCAGGCCTCGTAGTAGAGCGAGTGCACGGCGATGAGACGCCGCGAGAGCGATGATCGGTAGTCGAAGTCCATGCACGCAGTCTGTCGCACGAACGAACGCCACGCCGACGGGCGTGGCGTTCTCGAGCACGTGAGCAGAATGAGTCGATGGGCTCATCTTGTAACCTTGGGTTATGGACATTGCCTCACTACTGGGTGACGAAGCGTCATCGCTGCTTGATCACAAGGCCACCGCGTTCCCCAAGGAGTTGTTGACCCTCCCGGGACCGGACTACCTGAGCGACGTGTTCGCCCTCTCGGATCGATCGCCGACCGTCCTTCGAAACCTGGGCACCCTGCATAATCACGGTCGACTCAACGGGACCGGCTACGTCTCGATCCTCCCCGTCGACCAAGGCATCGAGCACTCGGCCGCGGCGTCGTTCTCACCGAACCCCGAGTACTTCGACCCCGCCCGGCTTTGTGACTTGGCCATCGAGGGGGGCTGCAACGCCATCGCTTCGACGCTCGGAACGCTCGGTTCAGTATCTCGACGTTACGTTCACCGGATCCCCTTCATCGTGAAGATCAACCACAATGACTTGTTGCGCTACCCGAATTCGTACGACGAACGACTCTTCGCGTCAGCGCAGTTGGCCTCGGACCTCGGCGCCGTCGGCATCGGCGCGACCATCTACTTCGGTTCCGAGGGATCGATCCGCCAGATCGAAGAGATCGGCAAGGCCTTCGCCGAAGCGCACCGCCTCGGCATGTTCACCGTGCTCTGGACGTATTTGAGAAATGACGCTTTCGTCAAGGACGGCGTTGATTATCACCTCAGTGCGGACCTGACCGGCCAGGCTAATCACCTCGGAGTCACCATCGAAGCCGACATCATCAAGCAGAAACAACCAATCAACAACGGCGGCTACAACGCGGTGAAATTCGGAAAGACCAGTCCGCTGGTCTATTCAGAATTGACCACCGACAATCCGATCGACCTCACGCGCTGGCAGGTTGTCAACTGTTACGCCGGTCGGATCGGACTCATCAACTCCGGCGGTGAGTCGACGGGCGACAACGACCTCGCCGGTGCGGTTCGCACTGCGGTCATCAACAAGCGCGCCGGTGGCCAAGGTCTCATCCTCGGTCGCAAGGCCTTCCAGCGGCCGATTGGCGAAGGCGCCGCGCTCATCAACGCAGTGCAGGACGTGTACTTGGATGAATCGGTAACGATCGCCTAGTAATACTCTTCAGTGATGAGCTCAGACGAAGCCTCGGACGCGGGGTGGTTGACGTGGCCGAATTTGATAACCGTCATTCGTCTGGCGTTACTGCCGCTGTTTTTCTGGCTGCTCTTCGGCACCGATCACCGGGCCGTCGCCGCGTGGCTCTTGGCCGCACTCGGAGCGACCGACTGGATTGACGGTTTCGTGGCACGCCGTTGGCACCAGGTCTCGAACGTCGGCAAGATTCTCGATCCTGTCGCCGATCGCGTCCTCGTGATCAGTGGTCTGCTGGCGGTGGCGGCCGCCGCCGGAGTTCCCTGGTGGTTCGCGCTGACGACGTTGACGCGCGAACTCATCGTCTCGATACTGACGCTCGTGCTGGCTTCGCTCGGCGCAGCGCGAATCGACGTGCTGTGGTGGGGCAAAGTGTCGACGTTTGCCCTGATGACGAGCTTCCCGCTGTTTTTGTTGACGACGAATCCTCATCACACCGCACTGCAGCCATGGCAACATGATGTGCGCGATGCCTGTTGGGTGATTGGAATCACGGGACTGACACTTTCGTGGATCGTACTCGTCGGTTACGTCAAACCGGCGCTGCGAGCGCTTCGCACGGGACGCCAAGCTCGCCGAATCTTGTAAGTTTGCCCCATGCTGATTCCGACCGACCTTCGATATTCCAATGACCACGAGTGGGCGAGGGCCAGTGGTGACGTCATTCGCATTGGCATCACCGATTACGCCCAGGACGCCCTCGGTGACGTGGTGTTCGTCGATCTGCCCAAGGTCGGCACCGCGATCGACGCGCGCGCCGCTCTCGGCGAAGTCGAATCGACGAAGTCGGTGTCGGAGATCTACGCGCCGGTCGGTGGCACGGTGAGCGCGGTCAACGAATCGCTCCGGGGTGCGCCCGAATCGGTCAACGCCGACCCGTACGGCGAAGGTTGGATCTGCGAAATCACGACGACGAGCGGCGCTGACTTCGACGCGCTGCTCGACGCCGAGGGTTACGCGGCCCTCACTAACAACTGACCCTGACGAACACTCGCGAAGTTAACTAGTGTGAAACCGATGAACTGCCGTCGATGTGGAGAAATTCTTAACGCCAACGCGGGATTTTGTTGGTCGTGTGGAGCCCCACAACACGAGGCCACCTCACCGGAGACAATCGCGGTGCCCGTCGTCACGGCGGCCGAAGTTCTGCACCCCGGAACCAACCGTGGTCCGAACGGTGAACACGGAGACGAGTTGGTGATTGCCGCGGGACTGGAGGCGGGCAGTCGCATCGAACTGAAATCCGAGATCACGACCGTCGGTCGACACGAGAACAGCGATCTTCTCTTGGATGACGTCTCGGTCTCACGTCACCATGCGATCTTCACGCGTACCGCGAGCGGCCGGATCACGCTGCGTGATCTCAACTCGCTCAATGGGACCTACGTGAATGGAACGCGGGTCGAAGAGACCACGCTGCACTCCGCTGACGAGGTGCAAATCGGCAAGTTCAAGCTTGTGTTTTGGGAGGCGACCCAATGAGTGGCAATCAGGGAATAATGCGCATCGGAGAGGTACACGCTCAACTCCGAAAGCATTTCCCTGATATTGAACTTTCCAAGATTCGCTACTACGAAGACAAGGGCCTCGTGCAGCCGAGTCGCAGTCGCAAGGGCTATCGCCTCTACTCCGAACGCGACGTCGAATGCTTGCGCGAAGCGATTCGATTGGCACAAGAAGAGTTCGTGCCGCTGCGCGTGGTTCGACTTCGGTTGATCGAGCAGGGTCTCTTGAAGGACGTGCCGGTGCCCTCAAGTCCGCGCCACGCCGCGCGTGAAGCGCTCTCGAATGTCGTGTCGATTCCCGTGCCACCCTCGACGCCGACGGCGAGGCCCTCGTTGAAGATTGTTCCGCCGAGTGTTGACGCCACGGTCTTGGGCGATCAGCACTATCTGTCGATGACGGAGTTCTTGGGCTCGACCGGTTTGGCACCCGCCGCGCTGACGCAGCTCCACGCCCTGGGCCTGCTCGCTCCGGTGTCGCTCGGCAACGAGATCGTCTTCACTGAAATCGACGTCCGTGTCGCGTCGCTCGCGCAGGCGCTCCTCGAGCGCGGCCTCGACATCCGACTGCTCGGCTCTCTTCGTCGCGTGGCCGAGCGCGAGGTGGGACTGCTAGACGATCTCTCGGCGCCCCTACGCTCGAAGGCGAGTGGGCTTTCGGGAGAGCAGGCCCGTGACGTCACCAAGGACCTGGCCGCCGAGGTCGGCGCACTGCGCTCGGTGTTGTACGAACGCGCGTTACAGGACTACCTCGGCCGCTAGACGTAATTTTTCGAGCGATCGCGGTCTAGGCTCTTTACATGGTTGAAGTGGTCCTTCGGGCGGTGCGTGTCGACGTCGGTTCCTCGACGCCGCTTTTGCTGCTGGAAGAGGTGGCGGGAACGAGGGTGTTGCCGATCTTCATCGGTGCGCCCGAAGCGGCCGCCATCGCCTACGCGCTGCAGGGAGTAAAGTCGCCTCGACCGATGTCGCACGATCTGCTCGGCAACGTCATCGTGGCCCTCGGCGCGCAGCTCTTCGCCGCCGAGATCACTGAACTTCGCGACAACACCTTCTACGCGAACCTTCGTCTACTTCGCGATCGCGACGAGATCAACGTGAGTGCGCGACCGAGTGACGCGGTGGCCCTGGCGCTTCGTGTCGGCGCCCCGATTCTCGTGAACGATGATCTCATGGCCGCCGAAGGAAGGGTTATGGAACTCGACCTCGACGATGAGGACGAAGAAGACGACACTGACGCGCCCACCGAAGCGGACCTCGTCGCCGAACTCAGAGAGTTCCTCGACACGATTCGGCCCGAGGACTTTGGTCAGTGAGACGCGGCATCACTTCGGCCGCCATTTTCGTAGCCTTCATCGTGATTATCACGCTGAGTCGACACGTCATCGACCAGACGTCGAGCACCACGACGACGGTCACGACCCCTCCGGTGACCACGACGAGCGTCGCGGCCACGACGACGACCGCCGCCTCGTCGGCGACCACGTGTCAGGGCAGTGCGTTCTCGGGCCTCTTCAACGAGGGTGAGGGTGCCGCCGGCACGGTGTACGCCAGTGTCACGTTGACCAAGCGCTCAGCCGGAACCTGCTCGATAAAGGGCTGGCCGATTCTGACCCTGCAAGATAAATCTGGTGCAGTCCTGCCACTCAATCTCCTCGACGAGAGTGGCAGTCATAACGCCATTCAGTTCTCGGCCGCCAAGGCCAACGAGCCGCCGGCCCTATTGACGATGACCAATGGATCCGTGACCAACTTCTCACTGGCCTACTCGAGCGTGCAGACGGGCAATACGGTCTGTGACAACGCGGTCACGATAAGCGTGCAGTTCGCCACCGGGGGATCGACGGTGCCGGTCACACCGGCCTATCCGGTCCAACCGTGCGACAACGGCAAAATCTGGACCAGCCCCTTCTACTAAATCCCGGTACCGGTGGGTAGGAATAAGGACGTTCTTCATGGGCGACGCTCGGCGTTCAACTACATTCTTTGCTATGCGTCAACGGAGACGATGGTCGAGTGACTCACTACTCGGTCCGACATTGCCAGAGGGGGAAGAATGAGTGACGGATTGAGTGCGGACTTTCTGGGAGCGAAGCAACCAGAGCTCGGGGGCCACGAACGGCTTCGCAAGGGTCAACTAGGTCCACTGGATATTGCCGCGGCGACGATGGCCAACATCGGTCCGGCGATGAGTTTCTACTTCGGCTTCGGCTACCTGGCCTATACGGCCGGATTGGCGTCGCCCCTGACGATCATTCTGGCGGGTGTGGCAATTCTCTTTCTGGGCAACACGCTGTCGGAATTCTGCAAAGTGCTGCCCTCGACGGGCGGGTTCATCTCATTCATCGGAAAGACCTTTGGCGGACGCGTCGCGGTGACGACCGCGCTGATGACCGGTGCGGGTTATATCGCCGCCATGGCGTCAGTCGTGGCAATCGTCGGCGGATTCTTTCAGATCATTCTGAAGAACTACAACGTGTCGGGACTCGAGAACGTCCCGTGGATCATCTGGACGTTGATCTTCTTAGCGTTTGCGGTGTTCATGATGATTCGGGGAATCTCCATATCGACGAGGATTGCCGGGATCTTCTTCGCGTTCGAAATGGTCGTGTTGGTGGTCGTCAGCGTGATCGCCTTGATCAAATTCCACGGTTCTATATCGTTCCGACCCTTCGAACCCAAGAACATTCACGACGGCTTCAGCGGTTTGGCGGCCGGTTTCCCGCTCGCCATCTATCTCTTCATCGGGTGGGAGAACTCCGCGGCGTTGGCGGAAGAGACTGACAATCCGCGCAAGAACATTCCCAGAGCGGTGTTCACTTCGACGTTGATCATGTTGGTCGCGTACGTACTGTTCGCCTTCGCCACGGTGGTGGGATTCAAGAACAACGTGGCTACGTTGAGCGGTGCACTGATTCCCTTCATCACGGTGGCCAAGGGTGTGCTCGGCGCGGCCCTGTTCTTTGCTCTGCTCGCCGGAATGACCTCGACATTGGGAGCGTTGATCGCGGGGACGAACTCACAAGCTCGACTGATATTCAACGCCGGACGTGAGGGTTTGCTGCCAAAGTTCATCGGGAAGGTTGACAACACTCGTCGAACGCCAATCAACGCCTTATTCGTGTTTCTCGGCGCGGCGCTGGCGATCCTTGGGGTGTGGGGTCTCTTGCACATAATTGGTGATCCGGCGAACGCGGCGTCGATGAACCCCGTCGCGTTCTTCGCCGAGTCTTCGACGTTCGGCACGATTCTCGTGATCGTGGTCTACGCACTGAGCAATCTGGCGTTGCCCTTCTATTACAAGCGATTCCACCCAGAACTGTTCAACTCGTTTCGTCACGTTGTCTTGCCGGCGATTGGGTTTATCTTGATTGCGGTTCCTCTCTATTACTTGGCTCGACCGAATCCGCCGTCACCGCCATACAACTGGTACCCGTGGGTCGCCGGTGGATTCATCGTCGTGGCGTTCATCTACGCGTGTGTGCTCGTGAATCGCGACCCCGGCATTGGTGAACGGGTCGGATCGATCGTCGCCGACGAATAGTCGGCAACTCTTCAGCTCAACCCGGGGCTGGATTCACCAGAATTCGGCCCCGGGTTGTTCCATTTCGCACGTCGTCGAAAGCCTCGGGCAACTCCTCGAGTCGAATTTCGCGATCGACGAGCGATTCAAAATCGATCTGCGAGACGATCAGTCCGATCGCCGACCATACTCGTTCGCGCGTCACCTTCGTGGCTTCGACGGAGTCGATGCCGAGTAGGGCAACCGATCGAGTGATGAAGGGATAGACCGTCGTCACCAACTCGGCACTCGCCACGAGTCCGCTGGCCGCGACGGCCGCGCCGTAGCGCAGTGAGCGAAGTATTTGGGCCAGTGTCTCGCCGCCCACGCAGTCGATGGCGCCGGCCCACGTCTCGGTAGCCAAGACTCGCCCGGGATTGTCCGCCACGTCGTCGCGACCGATGACGCGACGAGCACCACGATCGATCAGCCACTGCGATTCCTTCGCTGAACCGGTCGAAGCCACGGGAAGATAGCCCTTCGCGGCGAGAAAGGCGACGGCCAGCGAGCCGACGCCGCCGGTGGCGCCCGTGACGAGTACTTCGGACCCCTTCTCCAGGCCGTGGTCTTCGAGCGCCATGAGACTCTCCAACGCGGTGAAGCCGGCGGTGCCGACGATCATCGCGACGCGGGTGGAGACCGACTCCGGGAGGGCCGTGACGTAGCGCGCGGGGGAGTAAGTGAACTGCGCGAAGCCCCCGTCACGGGCCACCCCCACGACACCGCCGTGGACCACGACTCGAGTCCCTTCGGGCAACGTCGGATCGGTCGAGTGCACGACGGTGCCGGCGGCGTCGACGCCACCAACGAGAGAGGGCAGGCGCCGAACTCGACTCTTGAGGGCGGCCACCATGGCGTCCTTGAAGTTCACGCCGCTGTAGTCCACCGCGATGAGGAGGTCACTCGGATCTCGCGGCGTGGCCTCGATGTCTTGGACTTCAATCGTCAGGGTGTCATCGGCTTCGGTGACTACGAACGCGCGCACGCAGCCACACTACGGCGCACGAGGATGATGGCCAGCGGACGCCTACCATGACCAAGGTGACGACGATCTCATTGAACGGACATCCCACGTGGGCTCGTCTGCCCCGGGGTAAGGGCCCCACGGTCGTCCTCTTGCACGGCGGGATGAGCAGCAGTGGCAGTTTGCTCAAGTCGATCGGACCACCGCTCGCCCGGCGCTACCGCGTCGCGGCCTTTGACCGGCGTGGCCACGGACGAACCGCTGATACCGACGAGCCGTTCTCCTACGACGCGATGGCGACCGAGACGATCGCCTTCCTCGAGTACCTCAAACGTCGGGTTTATCTTGTGGGCCATAGTGACGGCGGCAACGTCGCCTTGATCGTGGCGATGCGTCGCCCCGACCTTCTGCGTCGCGTCGTCGCCATTGGCGCCAACTACCACTTCGAGGGCTTGATGCCCGTTCCCAGTTTCGACATCGAGAGTGAGGATTTCGCACAGTGGGCGCAGCGCTTCGGCGAAAACTCACCCGACGGTCCCGAACACGCTCGCGCGGTCGAAGAGAAGACTCGCGTCATGACCTTCTCTCAACCGACGCTCACGACCAAGGACCTCGCGAGGATCTCGGTACCGGTATTGGTGATGGCCGGCGACGACGACGTAGCGACCCTTTCGCACACCTGTTCAATGTACGAAGCGATCCGCGAGGCGCAGCTGGCGATCGTGCCCGGCACGTCGCACATGCTCTTGAAGGAGCGAACGAAAGAGAGTGTTCGGATCATTGATCACTTCCTCGGGTCCACGTCGCCGCCCGTGACGTTCGCCCCCTTGCGTCGGCCGAGCCCAGACCCCGGTGCTTAGAAAAGGTCTCGAAAAACTGCGTCCGTGAGTACAATTGGCCCAATGCTGACGCGGTTCTCATTCGCGCGCACCCGCTTCTTGACGTGGTGGGGGGCGCTCCCGGGACTGAGTAGCGACGCACTGCTCTACGGACTGTCGGCCGTGTTCGCCCTGGGCCTCGGCATGACGTCGCACCAGGGGGCCCAGTGGCAGTGGGGATATCTCGCCACCGGACCGTACGCGCTGTGTGCGCTCGTGGCCTACGGCCTGCATCGACTGAAGCTGCGGCGCACGTCGATGGTTCGAATCGCCTTGGTCGCGCTCGTGTTACTTGGCACCGTTGCGATTCCGCTCGGGCTCGAAGCCCGCTGGCGCGTGGCCCAACCGGAGGTCGGCGTGATCCAGCGAGCGGGCGACAACCTCAGCAAGGACCGCAACCTCTACCCGTCCTACGACAAGCACGGCAAACTGATCAATCCCATTCCCGGCCTACCGGCCTACCAGTCCTTCTTTCCGTATTTCCCACTCATGGGCGTCTTCGGTTTGCCGTCAGCCGAGACGCACAAGGGCAAGGGCCTGACCGACCCACGGATCGCGATGTCACTGCTCACGTTGCTGGCGAGCGTTCTGGCGCTCGGACTCTTGCGAACGCCGGTGAGAAAGAAGATCCGCGTCGCGCAGTTGCTCCTGGCGTTGCCGACGGGCGCACTGTTCTTGTCGACGGGCGGCGACGACATGCCGATCCTCGCGCTCACCCTGCTCGGCGTCACCGCGCTTCAACGACGACGGAACAATTTCGCGGGCATCAGTCTCGGCTTGGCGGCGGCGATGAAGTTGACGGCGTGGCCGATGGCCATCGGCGCGCTCTTGGTCGCGCGCGATTCGAAGAGCCGTTCGGACTGGAAGCGGATCGCCGCCTGGGTCGTCGCCATCGTCGTGGTGACGGTGACGCCCTTCGCGATTCGCGCCCCGTGGGCCTTCATGTCCAACGTCTTCGCCTTCCCGCTCGGACTCACGGGCGTGGCCTCACCCGCGGCGAGCGCGTTGCCCGGGCACATTTTGACGACGCTCTGGGCTCCGGCCGGCCACATCCTGGCGCCCGTGACGTTCCTCGTCGGGGGTTACTTCATGGCGAAGTACCTACGACGTCACTGGCCGCTCACCCTTTCACAGGTGCTCGCCATTCTCAGCCTGGTCTTTCTCACGATGATGTGCGTCGCGTCCGCGACACGCATCGGCTACGTGATCTACCCGCTCAACTTCGCGCTCTGGTCCTGGGCGTGCACGGAAACCGTCGCGCCCGAAAAGGAATTGGCTCAGACCGTTTCGGAGTTTTGAAAGATCCGGAATGTCCAGTGCACCAGTTTGCTCGAGGACTTCGTGACCGAGATGCCGGCGACCCAATAAAAACCGTCGTTGCCAGCCTTTTGAAAGAGTGACTGGGGTTTCCCACTGCTCGAACCCTGTGAGAACAGACTCCAGCCGCGGGCCTCGAGTTGGGATTTGTAGAACTTGAGTAGTGACGCGCCGTTGGTGGTCGTGATGAGCGGCTGGTAACAGTCGTAGTCACCGGCGCCGGCGTTGGGAACGCTGCCCGCCGACGAACTCGTCGTGCCCACCGGCACGATGAACACGTCGTTGATGTTCGATGGGACCTCCGAGGAACTCTTGCAGTCGTTGAGTACCGCCGTCGACGGAGCCTTGGCGAGGCCGCCCACGACGACGGGAACCGTCGCCGGCGTCTTGGTCACTCCCTGGTCGGAGATGAGGTTGATGACCATGAACACGCCCAGCACGACGGCAGCGAAGATCAGCACCCCGGCGGCCGGCCAGATGCTCGTGGTCGTGGTGAGCGGCGCGCGCGGTTCGTCGCTCACGCGTCCCATCCCAGGTGGTCAATCGGTCCGCGACCTCGGCCGAGTTTCCAGTCGGCGGCACCGGTGAGTGCGGCGAGCACGAAGGATTTGGCGTCGCGCGCCGCGTCGGGCACGCTTCGCCCGAGCGCGAGGCCGGCGCAGATCGCCGCCGACAACGAACACCCGGTGCCGTGATCGTTCGTGGTCGTCACGCGCTCAGCGTCAAAGACAAAGACTTCACCCTGACCGACCAAGACGTCGGGGGCGCGGCGCTCGGTGAACGAGCGCTCCGCGAAATGGCCCCCTTTGACGAGGACCCAGGTCGAACCGAAGCCCAGGAGCTGGTGGGCGAGCGCGAGCATGTCGTCGTGGTTCTTCACGTCATTGACGTCGACGCCGCAGAGCATCGCCGCCTCTCGCAGATTGGGCGTCACGACCTCGGCGTGTTCCAACAAGGCGTCGCGATAGGCATCGACGCCGCCGGTGTCCATAAGCGGGTGCCCGCTCGATGAGACTAGAACGGGATCGACGACGAGGTGGGGGAGTAGTCCTTCGCTCGCGAGCTCGGCCACCTGCTCCACGGTTGCTGGTTGGGCGAGCATGCCGGTCTTGACGGCGCACACGTCGAAGTCCGCAACGACGCTACGCACCTGGGCGCTCACCATTGCCGGTGCGACGTTCAGGACCGAGTCCACGCCGAGGGTGTTTTGGGCGGTCACGGCCGTGAGTGCGGTCGTCGCGTGCACTTCGAAGGCGCAGAAGGTGCGAAGGTCGGCCTGAATTCCGGCCCCTCCGCCAGAGTCCGACCCCGCGATGGAAAGAACGGTGAGGGGTTGCACTTGAACAACCTTAATGATTCGCCGAGATGGCTTAGTACGCTTGGGACGTGGGAGATCTCTTTCAAGTCGGTTCACTCAGCTCTCCGTCGCGACTGGTCGTCGGGACCGGGGGGTTCCGCTCGATGGAGGTCCTCGGGGCCTCGCTGGTCGCCTCGGAGGCGTCGATCGCCACAGTGGCGCTGCGCCGGGTTGAGCCGAACGTCAAGGGTTCTATTTACGACCTGCTCGGTCGTCTGAACTTCTCGCTGCTCCCGAATACGGCCGGTTGCTTTAGCGCGGCCGAGGCCGTGAAGGTCGCCGAACTGGCCCGCGAGGCCTTCGAGACGAATGTCGTCAAACTCGAGGTGATCGGTGACGACGTGACGTTGTTGCCTGACACGAGCGAAACGTTGGTGGCCGCCGAGCGGCTCGTACGAAGCGGGTTCGAGGTCTGGGCCTACACGTCCGATGACCTCATCGTCGCCCAGCGCTTAGAGCAGGTTGGCTGCGTCGCGGTGATGCCGCTCGGCTCTCCGATCGGTTCGGGACTCGGATTGCGAAACCCCCACGCCATCGCGATGATCTGTGAGCGAGTGAGCGTGCCGGTCTTGCTCGACGCCGGCGTCGGCACGGCCTCGGACGCCGCGCTGGCCATGGAACTCGGCTGTGACGGGGTGCTGGCGGCCTCGGCGATCAACCGGGCCCTCGACCCGGTGATGATGGCCGAATCCCTGCGCGACGCGGTGAAAGCCGGGTTCTTGGCCCGGCGAGCCGGTCGCATCCCGCCTCGGGTGCACGCCGAAGCCTCGTCACCGTCACTGGGTCGCCCAGATTTGTTTGTCGAATAGCCGCGGGCAAACTACAATCGTGTAGTCCGTCGGGTTAGTCTGGACAGACCTCGGTCGGGAGGGAAACGACACATGGCAGATTCTCTAACGTACGGATTTAGTGGCCCGATGGTCTGTCGCCTCACCGGCGTCACGTACCGTCAGTTGGACTACTGGGCGCGAACCGATCTCGTGACGCCGTCTATCACCGCGGCCCAGGGAAGTGGTTCTAAGCGCACGTATTCCTACTCCGACGTTCTCGAAGTAAAGGTGATCAAGTCACTCCTCACCTCCGGCGTCGCGCTCAACCGTGCGCGCCAGGCCGTGGAGTGCTTGCGCAATTCTTTAGGCGCCGATCTCGCCTCCAGCAGTCTCGTGATGAGTGACGCCGGATCGGTACTCGCGCGCGACGACGGCGACCTGGTGGACCTGCTTCGTGGCGGCCAGGGTGTCTTCAACATCGTTCCCCTGGCGAACGTGGTCGCCGAACTCACGACCACCATTCGTCAATCGCAACTCGCAACGTCGGAGAAGGAGACCCGTTCGGCGTGAGCGACCCATCGCCGATCGACGCGTCGCGTCATCGTCACCCCAGTCTCGAACCCGTGCCCCCGGGCCAGTTCGCGCACCCCAGTGAGAGGGCCTTCGCGCGCCTTTTGAACCTGTACGGATTCTCGTGGTCGTATGAGCCGGTTGAATTCCCGCTCGAGTGGAACGAATTCGGCGTGCCGACAAAAGCGTTCCGTCCGGACTTCTATCTACCCGAGCGACGACTCTTTATCGAGCTGACGGTACTCGAGCAACGACTGGTCACGAAGAAGAATCAGAAGGTCCGCAAGTTTCGCGCGCTGTATCCGGAGGTCGAACTACTCGTGGTCTACCAGCGCGATTTCGTGGCGCTGCTCGAGCAACACGGTCTCGGAACTCTGGCTTCCTTCGCCGCGTAGAGTGGCTGACGTGATCGATCGACGCCCGTTTCTCTATGACGCGCACGTCAAATTAGGGGCCAAGATCGTACCCTTCGGGGGCTGGGAGATGCCCCTGCACTACGGATCCGGCACGCTCGCCGAGCACCTCGCCTGTCGCAACGACGCGGTCGTCTTCGACGTCAGTCACCTCGGCACCGTTCGTTGTGACGGACCCGACATGTTCGACGCGCTGCAAGCAATGCTCACCAACGACCTGCGAAAGGTCGCGCCCGGACGAGCTCAGTACACGCACCTGTTGAACGACGACGGCTTCGTGGTGGACGACATCATCGTGTGGTGGGTCGCCGAGGACGAATTCGACGTCATGCCGAATGCTTCGAATACCTCGGGCGTGACGGGCGCGTTACCCGGTGTCGATGTGACCTCGGAGCGATGCGTGTTGGCCGTCCAGGGCCCCCAGGCGCGTGCGAAGGTCGCCAAGGTCGACCAGCGATTCGCCGAGGTGGGACGTTTTCGCGTGACTCGTTTTGACTATGACGGCGTCGAGGTCCGCGTCGCCGGCACGGGCTACACCGGCGAAGAGGGTTTGGAGATCGCGGTCCCCAACGAAGCGGCTGAGGGACTGTTACAGCGTCTCGTCGACGCCGAGATCACGCCCGCGGGACTCGGCGCGCGCGACACGCTACGCCTCGAAGCCGCGCTCCCGCTCTACGGTCATGAACTGACGTTGACCTCTACGACGCTCGAGGCTCGATTGGGCTGGGTCCTCGGCTGGGACAAGGAGACGTTCCGCGGTCGCTCGGCGGTCGTGCGCGAACGTGATCGATGTCCCGACAAGCTGTTGACTGGACTCATCGTCGAGGGCCGCCAACCCCTTCGTGACGGAGGAGAGGTCGTGGCCGAGGGTGTGAACGTGGGGACACTCACCTCGGGTAATTACTCGCCAGTCCTCGAACGCGGTATCGGTCTCGGCCTTCTGAGCGGCGATCTGGAACCCGGCACGCCGGTGTCGGTGGCCCTTCGCGGTCGAGAGATCGCGGCCAGCGTCACGTCGTTGCCCTTCGTTCGAAAGGTGAAGTGACGTGGCCGATTATCTTCCCCACACGCCCGCCGAAATCGACGAGATGTTGACGTTCTTGGGCATGGACTCCCTTGATCAACTCTTCGCCCACATTCCACCGGCCGTTCGCCTCACCCAGGGTCTCGACCTGCCCGAGGGCATGAGCGAGCCGGACGTGGCGGCGCTCTTTACCCAGTACACGTCGGCCAATCAAGCCCAGGCGAGTGAGATGACGTGCTTCGCGGGGGCCGGGGTCTACGACCACGAAGTGCCGGCCGTGGTGAAGATGCTCGCCGGACGCTCGGAGTTCGTGACGGCCTATACGCCGTATCAGCCCGAGGTCGCCCAGGGCGTCTTGCAGGCCATTTTCGAATACCAAACGTTGATTTCGCGACTCAGCGGACTCCCGATCCCGAACGCGTCGCTCTACGACGCGGCGACCGGCCTCGTCGAGGCGCTCAACATGGCCCACGGCGCGACCACTCGTCAGAAGATGGTGGTCTCGGCCGGCGTGCATCCGCACTGGCGCGAAGTCGCCAAGACCTTCGCGCGCGGCACCGGTCACGACATCGTCGAGGTCCCGTTGAAGGACGGAGTAACCGATTGGGCGAGTGTCGACGCCACGAACGCCGCCGCGATCGTGGCCAGTTACCCGAACTATCTGGGGGTGCTCGAGGATATGAGCGTGGCGAAACAACTGGCGGTGGCGAACGACGCGCTCTTCGTGCTCGGCGCCGATCCCGTGGCGGCCGGCGTGTTGAAGACCGCGGGTCAATGGGGCGCCGACATCTTCGTGGGCGAAGGCCAGCCCTTCGGGACGCCGCTCGCCTTCGGCGGACCGTTCCTCGGGCTTTTCGCCTGCACCACGGAACAGACGCGACGACTGCCCGGTCGGATCGTGGGCGAGACCGTGGACTCCAACGGACGTCGTTCATTCGTGACGACGTTGCGCGCGCGTGAACAGGACATTCGCCGCGAAAAGGCGACGTCGAACGTCTGCACGAACCAGACCTTGATGGCCGTCACGGCCGCGATTCAACTCGGCTGGCTCGGCACGCAGGGGCTGCGCGAAATCGCGACTCGTTGCGCCCAGGGCGCGCACTACCTCTTCGACGAACTCGTGAAGATCGACGGCGTTCGCACCGTGTCCACGCAGCCATTTTTCCGTGAGTTCGCGCTTCACCTCGGTCGTGACGCCTCGGGCGTTCTTCTCACGATGGCCAACGATGGTGTCCTGGGGGGCGTGTCGGTTGCCGCCTTGACGGGCGGGCCCGATCCGTCAATCGAGGGTGACCTCGAGGACGTGCTTCTTGTGACCGTGACCGAACGACGAACCAAAGAAGAGATCGATCGTTACGTCGAAGTGTTGCGAAAGGCGGTCGGACAATGACGGGCCGTGCACTCTCGGGTGGGCGCGCGGCGTCGGCGCCCCTGCTCGGACACGAGACCGAACCGACGATCTTCGAGATGTCGGTGTCGGGACGTTCGGCCTACCAACTTCGAACGACCGGCGTGCCCGCGACCGCACTGGCCGATCTGATTCCCGCGACGCATCTCAACGGCGACGTGGTCAACATCGCCGAAGTCTCGGAGCGCGATTTGGTCGCCCACTTCACGCGGCTCTCGCACCGTCAGTTTTCGGTCGATCTCGGAATGTACCCGCTCGGGTCGTGCACGATGAAGTACAACCCCAAGTTCTGCGACGCGGTGGCGAACGATCCCGGTCTCAACTCGGTTCACCCGGGCGCGCCCGCCGAACTCACGCAGGGTTGGCTCGAGCTACTGGCCACGCTCGAAGAGAAGCTCTGCGCCGTCACTGGAATGGCCGCGGCGACGCTGCAGCCCGCCGCGGGCGCCGCGGGGGAGTTGACTGGCCTGTTGTTGATGCGCGCCTATCACAGCGCGAACGGAGATCCGCGACGTCGTATCTTGATTCCCGACTCGGCCCACGGAACGAACCCCGCGTCGGTGACCCTCGGTGGCTACGAGGTGACGACCGTTCCGTCCAATGACCGTGGCCTCGTCGACCTCGAGAAGTTGAAGGCGTCGCTCGGCCCCGACGTCGCCGGCATCATGTTGACCAATCCGAACACGCTCGGATTGTTCGAAGAGGAGATCACCGAGATCGCCGCGGCGGTGCACGAGGTCGGAGGACTGCTCTACTACGACGGCGCGAATCTCAACGCGATTCTGGGTGCCGTGCGACCGGGCGACATGGGTTTCGACATCGTGCACATGAACCTGCACAAGACCTTCGCCACGCCCCACGGAGGCGGAGGACCGGGGGCCGGTCCGGTCGCCGTCTCGAAGCGACTGGTCGAGTTTCTCCCGGGTCCCAAAGCGACGCGACTCGATGACGGAACCTTCGCGTGGGTCAAGCCGAGCCGCTCCATCGGTCGGGTCCACGGCTGGCACGGCAACGCCATGGTGTTGGCGCGCGCTCTCGCCTACATCGACGTGCACGGCGGCGACGGTCTCACGAGGGTCGCGAAGTACGCGGTCCTCAACGCGAACTGGTTGCGCCAACGCCTGTCCGACACGCTGCCGGCCGCCTACGACCGCGTCTGCATGCACGAATGCGTCCTTACCGCGACGCCGCTAAAGAACAAATACGGGGTTCGCGGCCTCGACGTCGCGAAGGCCCTCCTGGAAGAGGGATTTCACTCACCGACGGTCTATTTCCCGCTCATCGTCGAAGAGGCCCTCATGTTCGAGCCGACCGAGACCGAGAGCCTCCAGACCCTCGAAGCCCTGGCCGAGGCGGTGGAGCGAATCGCGCAACGGGCCATTGACGATCCGGACGCCTTGCACCGAGCCCCGCAGACGACGCCCGTATCACGCGTCGACGAGGCGCGCGCGGCGCGCCACTTGATTCCCACTGAAGACGCCGCGAGTCGATAGCCACTTTCGAGAGGCAACTGCATTCGTCGGAGGTCGGTGCGGCCTGAAGCTTCATCGCCGCGCTGAGCGGTTCGACACCGGCTTAGTTCTTCTCGGAATCCTTGATTCCGTGCGTGACTTTTCGCAGTAGTCGAGCGAGTTCTCGTTGTTCGGCGGGCGTCAACGCGCTCACGGCAACGCGCTCGTGCTGATTGAACTTCGGGAAGAGCGCCTCGATGAGACGTTCGCCGGAAGGCGTCAGTTCGATCGAGACTCGTCGACGGTCGTCCTTATGGGGGAGGCGACGAATCAACTTGCGACTCTGAAGGGTCTTGATCACGCCGGTGAGAGTCCCTTTGGTGACGCCGGCCTCGTCGGCCACGTGCCCGGTCTCTTGGGTATCCCAAATCCACAGAATCCAGAGGACCGTGAAGGCGACCCAGCTGAGGTCGTATTCGGCCAGGACCGTCCTCTCCATGTGATTGCGCACCGCCGTGCCGGCGCGGTACACGTTCGAGACCGCGCTCATGGCGGTGAAGTCGAAGTGCTGGCCCCGCAGACGTGACTTGATGTCCTTCTCGGCCTGCAAGACAACGGCCGGCGACGCCGATCCGATCCGACGGCTCATTGGCCGCTCCGAAGCGTCGTGCCGCCGGCGAAGGTCGTACCCACCGAGCGGAAGTACCCACCGATGATCTCGTGGGGCGCGAGCAGCGACAACTCTTCGCCCGGTGAGTCGAAGAGTTCGAGCGTCGCGGTCCCGCCCCAGACCGGTCCGAGGTCAAGGTTGACTCCCGACATCGTCACGACCTCATCGAGGGAGTCGACGCCGTCGAGTTCGATGCGCGGGAACCATCGATGGTGGAGCATGGCGTGGCCGTTGACGAAGCCGTTGGACGTCGCCGGACCCTCCAGCGTGAGCGTCGCGTTCGCCAACCGGCGGTCGGCGGCGGCGAGGGTCATGCCGAACTTCCCACCGGCTTCGAGGCGCGGTCCGGCGCTGCCGACCGTGACCGGACGAGTCTGGTGGATCGAGCCGAGCTTCTTCGGGTATCCCTGGAGATAGCCGCGCACGAGGGCGAAATCCTTGTCGACCCAGATGAAGACGCAGCGGCTGTAGAGCTGGCCGCCGTAGCGACAGCGCACGACGACGAAGGACTCCTTGTACTGGGAACGGACCGGGTCGAGCAGTTCGGCGCCGTCGTCACCACAGCTCTGCCAGTCGGCCCAGATGAACGCGACCGCGCCGGGGTCCTCGTCGTCGTGGGCGAGTTCCACGTCCGGCGGCAGGACCGCGCGAACGTTGGCGGGGTCGGTGCGGTATTCGACGGTGAGGAGGTCTCCGGAATAGTGCCACGGCGTCGGCGGCAGCATCGACGCGGCGCCACTCGCGGTCCGGGGGAAGGGGAGCCCTCGAAACGACATCAGTTGCCCGTCCATCCTTCGGCGGGACGATCGAACCAGACGTGCACCTGACCGGTGCCGATCGAGTTTTCGTACTGCGAATACATACGGCCCGGTGCGGTACACGCCGCTCCACCGAGAGCGTGGACCATCATCTGGTAGTGGGCGAAGTGTCCCTCCGGTCGAACGGTCATGAACTCATCCATCTCGTGTATGACCTGCGCGTGATCCCCGCGCACGAGTGCGTCGATCACGCGGTGGTCCCAATGACGGGCTTCGTCGGAGTAGATGTGCTCTTCGGGCGCGGCCTCGTGCTGGCGCAGGTGTCGCAGTTTGTGGAAGGTGTGACTGAGGGCGCCCGAGGCGATGACCACCACGCGCAGGTCACTCAGCGCCACGGCTTCGGCCACGACCTGGCCAACGGTGGCGAAGTCACGACTCTCCGCGGTCTGACAGACGCCGATCGAGCTCCAGGCTTCATCACCTTGCAAGAAGGGCAGGAAGTTGAGCGTCGCGTACTGGACCGGGAGATGTTCATTGTCAATGGGCGTGATCCAACAGTCGTCGGTCTCGTCGGCGATCTTGCCGATCAGCCGGGCGAAGTCGGGATTACCGGGCATGTCGTAGGGCACGCTCGACATACCCCGGGGCAGTTCATCGCTCGTGAAAAATCCCATCCGTCGCTCGGCTGCGGTGACGACGAACTCGACGGTTGTGAACCAGTGGCTGTCGAAGACGAGCACCAGATCGGGCTTCAGCACGTCGAAGACCTCCGAGCGAAGTCTGTGGAGGCCGCTGTAGAGCGTGCTCTCGTTCCCGTTGTTCAGTTCACGACGAAGATCGTCGGGAAGCACAATGGTCGGGACGTGCGCGAGCAGTCCCGCTCCGACAATTTCACCCATGGGTGGTCCCTTCTTTGATCTGCAGTGTCTTCAAGTCCGAATAGAAGTCGAGCGCGTACTCGCCACCCTCACGGCCGATGCCGCTGATGCCGGCGCCACCGAAGGGTGCCGTGAGGTCACGAACCAAGAAACAGTTCACCCAGATGGTTCCGGCGCGCAATGAGATGCCCAGTCGCTCGGCCCGCGCTTCGCTCGACGTGTAGACAATGGCCGAAAGTCCGTACGCGGTGGAGTTGGCGAGTTCGGCCGCCTCGGCCTCGTCGGCGAAGCTCTGCAGTGTCAATACGGGACCGAAGACCTCTCGTTGGACGATCTCGGAATCGTTCGACTTGGGTTCGATGAGCGTCGGTTCGTACCAGAGGCCGTCACGCTTGAGTTTTTGGCCCCCGAATACCACGGTGTCGCCGTTCATCTTCGCGCGCTTGACGAAACCGTCAACCCGAGCGAGATGGTCGGGGTGGATCAACGGTGAGATCGTGGTTTCTGACTCACGGCTGTCGCCGAGAACGTGTCGCTTGGTGGCCACTTCGAAGCGCTCGACGAAGGCGTCGCGAACTGACGCTTCGACGAGCAGTCGCGTGCCGGCGAGACAGACCTGACCGCCATCGTCGAACATGACGGCCGCTTTTTCGGCGGCGGCGTCGAGGTCGGCGTCGGCGAAGACGATGAATGGGCCCTTCCCTCCGAGTTCGGCCGTGAACGGTACGAGGTTCTTCGCGGCCGCCTCACCGATGAATCGACCGGTTTCGGGTGAACCGGTGAACGAGATGCGTCGGACCCTCGGGTCGCTGACGAGGGCGGCGCCAACTTCACTTCCGAATCCCTGTACGACGTTGAAGACGCCCGGGGGGAATCCCGCCTCGTCAACGAGGTCCATCAGTAGCGAACAACTCAGCGGCGACCACTCGGCCGGCTTCAAGACCACGGTGTTACCCGCGGCGAGGGCTGGCGCGCACTTCCACGTCGAGAGCATGAAGGGCGCGTTCCAGGGCGTGATCACTACCGTCGGGCCGGCCGGCATGCGCAAGACCGTGTTGGCGGTGCCGTTGGACGACCAACGACGGGGCTCGTAATCGCGGGCCAGTTCGGCGTAAGCGCGGAAGTTGCGCGCGCCGCGTCCGATCACTCGAAGCTTTAGACTCTCTTCGAGCATCGCCATGTCGAGGCATTCAACGTGCGCGATGGCTTCGACGTCGCGCTCGATGAGGTCGGCGAGTCGCTCGAGGTACGCGGCGCGCTCATTTACCGAGGTCGTGGCCCACGCCGGAAAGGCGGCCTCGGCGGCGCTGACGGCGAGGTCCGCTTCGACCGAACTGGCGCGTGCCACGTCGGCCAACTTCCACGTCCAATCGAGCGGGGAGCGGTCCTCGAAGGTGCGCGAGGAGGCGATGCGCTCGCCGTTGATGTAGTTGTCCGGCGAGACGCTGACGCCGTCGACGTCGACGCGCGGCGAACTCATGACTGGAACTTCGGAGGGACGCGAGGAAACGGCAGCTCTTCTCGGGTAGTGGGATTCGGCCGACGTTGGCCACGGAACTCCCACTCCGCGCCGAGGGCGGTCGAGAGGACCTCTTCGGTGGCCGTGGGCTGGGCGCCGATCTCGTCGCTCACGGGAGTCGGTCCTTCGACAACGTGATTGGTGAGCGTGCCCAGTCCTTCGACCTCGACGCTGACCACGTCGCCCGGCTGCACCGGACGCGAGACGGCCGGTGTGCCCGAGAGGATGATGTCGCCCGGCACCAACGTGATCAATCGGGCGATATCGGCGACGAGGTAGTGCATGTCCCACGCCATCTCGTCGGTCGAGCCGTCCTGGCGGACCTGTTCACCAACCAGCGTGAGCATCCGCTTGCCGGTGAAATCCCAATCCGTGACGACACCCGGTCCGACGGGACAGAACGTGTCGGCGCCCTTGACGCGAAGCATCGATCCGGCGTCGGTATCGCGGAAATCGTGCAGACCGAAGTCGTTCGCGATCGTGTAGCCGGCGATGTAGTGGGCGGCGTCGGCGTAGGCAATGTTGCGCGCCGTTCGGCCGATGACGATCGCGATCTCGCCCTCGAAGTTGAGGTAGTGGCAGTTGGACGGTCGCACGACCGCGCCGCCGTGCGCGTTGAGTGCCGTGATCGGCTTGTGAAAATACGTCGGCGCGGGCGGCAGTTCGACGCCGAACTCCCGTACCCGGGAAATGTGGTTGAGGTGACAGCAGATGATCTTGGTCGGCGACACCGGGGGTAGGTGCGTGGCCATGCGGGCTTCGACGCGACGGCCGTCGCGGGCCACCAACGAGTCGCCATCGAGTACGACGTCGGTGGGGTAGCCATCGAGGAGAATTCGTCGAAATTCCACTGCGCTCCCAGAGTCGTTTGTATCTAAACGTTGTTTTCAACACTAGTAAGTTGGCTAGTGGGTTACTTCGCGCCAGGGTGCTACCTTTCCCAACGTATCCCAAGGGGGCCAGATGTCGAGTGAGTTCAATCGTCTGCGAGTGTTGTGGCCCGACCACCTCGGTCTCGCCCGAGGAAAATTCGTGCCGGCGTCGCTCGCCGAACACGGCGTTCGCCACTGTACCGGTACCTGGGCCCTCGGCTACGACCGTGGCATGACGCCCGAGACTCCCGGCTCACACTGGAATGAGGGCCTGCCGGATTTCGACGCCTGCTACGAGATGAGCGACATCCGCCCGGGTTGGCAGAGCGGGACGAAGGTCGTCGTGGCCGACCTCATGCGCCTCGGCGAACCCTTCGGACCTTCACCGCGTCATGCGCTGCGCCGAGCGATCGCTGATTGGCAAGAGCTGGGCTACCGCCCGTTCGTGGGCATGGAGTTTGAGGCCTACATCTTCGAGCCCGACGAGCACGGAGGTTGGCGACCGATCGACACGCCCGGCGCCTACGTCTACGGCACCGGACCATCGGTCGACCCCCACGGACTCCTGGACGCCATTTGGGAGGCCTGCGACGCGGCGGAGATCCCGCTCGAATCCGTCAACTCCGAATACGACACGCCGCAGTTCGAATTCACGCTTCGCTACGGCGACGCGTTGCGCGCCGCCGACGAAGGGTTCCTCTTCAAGGTCCTGGCTCGAGAAGTAGCCCATCAGTACGGTCTGTTGTTGACCTTCATGGGCAAGCCCCTCTCTGATCGAGGAGGATCCGGGCTTCACTTCAACATCTCTCTGCGCAACGAGGCCGGGGAGAACGTGATCTTTGACGTCGCTCAGGACGACGGTGTCTCGGTGATCGGCAAGCGGTGCGTCGCGGGCATGCTCGCGCACCACCAGTCCCTGGCCGGGCTCTGCGCGCCGACCGTCAACGCCTACAAGCGTCTGCGACCGGCTTCGTTGTCGGGCTACTGGGCGAACTGGGGCTACGACCACCGCGGCGCCACGGTGCGTATTCCCCCCGAGCGTGGTGAAGGTTCGCGACTCGAACACCGGCTCTCCGACGGCGCGGCCGTCGTGCACACCGCACTGGCGGCCGTCTTGCAAGCGGCACGACTGGGAGTCGTGCAGAAATTGACGCTCGGCCCGAAAGAGAGCGGTAACGGCCTCGACACCATTGACGCCACCGTCGGCGTGCCGTCGTCACTGAGCGACGCGCTCGATGCCCTCGAGGCCGACCAAGACCTGGTGGACGCCGTCGGCGCCGAACTGGTCGCCCAGCACCTCGCGGTCAAGCGCGCCGAGTGGGAGCGGTTCACGAGCGCCACGACGGACTGGGAGATGCGCGAGTATCTCCCGTTCCTCTAGCGCCAGGTCACGCGAACCGGGAGCTTTTTCGTCCCGCTGATGAAGTTCGATCGAAAGCGCTCGCTCGCACCGGCCGCTTCGATGCTCGACCAGGCCTTGGCCATCTCTTCGAACATGACGCGCAGTTCGAGTCGCGCGAGGTGCGCGCCCAGACATAAGTGGGCGCTGTGGAGACCGAAGGCGACGTGGTCATTGGGCGAACGATCCATGACGAATTCGTTGGGATTGGTGAACTGGTCTTCGTCGAAGTTCGCCGAGACGTACCAGAGGACGACCTTGTCGCCCTTCTTCAAGGACTGGCCGCGCAGTTCGGTGTCTTCGACGACGGTTCGGCGAAAGTGCATGGTCGTGCTCGCCCAGCGCAGTACCTCGTCGACGAGCAATTTGATCCGCGCGTCATCCATGGCGGGCAGCGCCGCGAATATCTCGGGACGTTCGATGAAGACTTGGGCACCGGCGGTCATGGTGTAGCGCGTCGTGTCGTTGCCGGCCGCCACCATCAGCGTGAAGAAGTTCTTGAGCGTCGCGTCATCGAGCGTGTCGCCGTCTTTGGACGGCGCGATCAGGGCCGTCAACACGTCGTGCGTCGGCGTTATTCGGCGTTCCTCGAGCGCCCGTTGGGCGTACTCGAAGAGTTCGATCGCGACGGGACTGCGAAACGGCAGCAACCGGTAAGCGCTGGTGTCGCTCTGGTCCACAACGTAATCCGTGAAGTCGGGGTCCGTGTTGCCGATCAGGGCGTCACCTCGACTCACGAGCCAGTCGAGGTCCTCGTTGGGCAGACCGAGGAGTCGTCCGAGCATCTTCATGGGGAGTTCTCGAGCGACGTCCTTGACGAAATCGAACTCGTCTTCGCCGTCGAGGTTGGCGAGCACTTCGCGCGCGAGTTCTCGCACCGCGCCCTCGTAGTCGGCCACGGCGCGCGGGGTGAAGGGGCGCGCCACGATTCGGCGCAGTCGAGTGTGCTCGGGCGAGTCCATTTCCATCATGGTGCGACGGGCCTCGGTCTCTTCCGCGTCCATGTCTTCCATGCGGATGCCGAGTCGGCTCGAGAACAGTTCGGTGTGACGACTGGCGTAAAGGACGTCGTCGTACTTCGTCAGACTCCAGAATCCCCGGCCGCCGTCAGCCTCCTCGGTCCAGGCGACCGGATCGGTCCGGCGCAGTCGCGTGAAGACCTCGTGCGGCACACCCTTTACGTACGTGTCGTGGGACGTGATATCGACGGGCGCGGCGTCGCTCGACATGAAACCTCCTCAGTTGTCCAAAGGGTACTCGTTCGTAGCCAAACGAAAGTGCTCGACACACGCGTCGAATGGTTCCTACTATGGAGAGATGACGAAACCGCTCATCGGCATGACGGGCCGGCGCTGGCCGGCGTCCGCGCTCGCCAGCAACGTGCCCAAGGCCATGTACGACCTCAAGTTCGATCTACATTTCACGGACTATCCGGCATCGGTCGCCGCGGCCGGAGGACTACCGGTTGAACTGACGCGCGACGCCGACGTGGAGGGCATCCTCGCTCGACTCGACGGGTTGATCCTCAGTGGGGGAGCGGACGTGGAACCGGATCGCTACGGTCATCACGCCGATGAGAATCTCGGGGCGATCGAACCGGACCGCGACGAATGGGAGCTCGCGCTCTTTCGCGAGGCTCGTCGACTCGAGATGCCGATCTTGGCGGTCTGTCGAGGTGCCCAACTCGCCAATGTCTTTTACGGGGGCACGCTGAACCAGCACATCGAACTCGACGAGGGTGCCGGTCATCCCCAGTGGGACACGGACGGTCACGAGCGCACGCACGAGGTGAATGTCGTCCCGGGGTCCTTGCTCTCCTCGCTGTACCCGAAGACAGTTGGCGTGAACTCGCTGCACCACCAGACCTTGGCCGTGCTGGGCAACGACCTCGTAGCGTCGGCCACCGCCCCCGACGGGGTGGTCGAGGCCCTCGAACTGCCCGGTCATGACGTGCTCGCCGTGCAGTGGCACCCGGAACTCCTCGACAAGCCGGATCCGACCTTCCGTTGGCTGGTCGAGCGAAGCAGCGACTATTTAGCCCGCAAGAACTAGCGTGACCGCCGCTCGGGCGCTCATGGTTCTCACGGAGAACTGGACGTTGAATCCCCGTCCCTCGATGTCGGACCTCGTGGACATCGCAGTGGAAGCCGAATCCGCGGGTGTCGACGGAGTGATGGTCAGTGATCACGTGGTGCTCGGACCTTCTTCGAATGAGAGCGGCGAGGCGCTCAACCTTCGTGACTACGCGATGCCCGGCAATCAAGATCCCGCGACGCCCTGGCCGAGTCCCTACGTGCTGCTCGCCGCCATCGCGGCCCGAACCGCTTCATTGCGCCTGGTCTTGGGCGCAATTGTCTCGCCGCTTCGACATCCGCTCATCACGGCGAAGGATCTCGGCACGCTCGATCTCCTGAGCAACGGTCGACTGGTCGTACTCCCAACGGTGAGCTGGCACCGCGACGAATACGCCGCCTTGGGCGTGGACTTTCATCGACGCGGCGAGATTCTCGATGAACAGCTCGACGTCTGGCGTCAGGTGTGGACGACGTCGCCGGTCGCCTTTCACGGGCGTCATTACGACTTCGAGGACGTGTGGGTCGAACCGAAGGCCACTCGGCCCGGTGGTCCGGTGCTCTGGTTCGGTGGTTCGACGGTGCACGACGCCGTCGCTCGACGACTGGCCAAGTACGGATCGGGTTTCAATCCGTTGGGTCGTCCGTCGGACCAAGAGTTGCGGGCCCTGGATGACGCGTTGGCCGCCGAGGGGCGGAGCCGCGCCGAGATCGAGATGGTCGGTGGCATCCGAGGGCGTTTCGTAGACGCGAACAGCGTGGCTTCGCTCGACGAAGCATTAGAGGGCGTTCGCGAACAGTTGGCGAACGGATACTCGACCATCTGTTTCAAGCCGTCGATGTTCACTGACGATCGTGACGGCGTCAAGAACGTGTGCGAACGAGTCGTCGGGTTCCTCTCGGTAACGCCCGGTACTTGACAAGGGTCGTTTGAGTCCATACGGTTAGCACTCACGTAAGCGCTACACGCGATGGGGGACGACATGGAAAACGACGGCGGGGTACTACTCGGTCAAGGTTCGGGGACGTTGACCACGACCGACTGCGTCGCGCAGTCAATGGCGGTGGGACCGATTTTTTCCGCCGCCGTCATCGGAGGCGCGCTCGCCAGTTTTGCCGGCGGCGTGGGACCCTTCGTGGTCATTCTCACGATGGTCGGCATTCTCGGACTCGGCTACGTGATCAGTGAATTCGCGAAGCGCTTCAGCGGGGCCGGCGCGGTCTATGAGTTTCTCGCCCACACGATCGGCAAGAAGGCGGCGATCTTCGGAGCAGCGGCGTATTTCCTGGCCTACGCGTTCTTGGTCGGGGGACTACCGATGGCCTTTGGCAGCACGGCCGTGCCGTTCTGGCAAACGGAGTTCCATCAAAACGTCCCGTGGTGGATCTTCGGTGTCGCGCTCATCGCCATCGTCACGGTCATCAACGTATTAGGTATCACGTTCTCGGTGCGCGCGCAGTTGACGGTCGTCGCGCTGTCGATCATCCCGTTCATGACTTTGTCGATCGTCGTCATCTCCAAAGGCGGCGTCTCGGGCAACCACTTCTCGGTCTTCGAGCCCAACCACATCGCCGCCGGCGGTTCGGTCTTCAAGGGTCTGCTCTTTGCGATCTTGATGTTCGTCGGGTTCGAATTGGCCGCCGTACTCGGTGAAGAGACCGCCAAGCCCAAGCGCTCGATTCCCATCGCCATCTTCACGGTGATCGTCATCACCGGCGTCATCTACCTCGTGACCCAATACGTCGGCACGATCGGATCGGGCGGTCCGAAGAACATACCGTTTGACTTCCAGGCCATTGCGACCCATTACGTGGGCAGTTGGCTCAGTGCACTGATCGGCATTGCCATCATGTTGGACATCATTGGGATCGCCATCGGATTCTCAGCGGCCTGTGCTCGAGGTCTGTACGCGCTCTCGCGTGACCAACTCTTGCCCAAGCCGTTCACGAAGGTGTCGTCGCGTCGCGTGCCGATCGTCGGGACCATGTCGATCAGCGCGCTCATGGTGATCTTGATGGTGCTGGCCGGTCTGATTTGGAACTGGAGCAACTCGACGACCAACCCCGGGGTTCCCTTCGACGGGTTCTGGATGTTCCTCATCGCCTCGGCCTTCGGTTCGTTCCTTATTTCCTTGATCTACGCGCTTCTCTGTGTCGCCGCGGTCCGGATGTTTCTCGAAGAGGGAACCCTCGGTCGAGGCGCCATTCCGGCGCTCTTCGGTTTCCTCATTTCGGCCGGGGGGATTGCCGCTCAGTTCATCAGTGGCCTGGCGCCGACGGGCACCGCTCTGCAGGGACGCAATCTCGCGTTGGTGGGGATCGTGGTCATCATCATCTGGCTGGTCTACAACATGGTGCGACGCCCTGGCGCGGTTGACGCGGCCGGCGATCACGCCCTCCAGCACCGGTTGACCGAGACCGGGCTGTAGCCGTTGCCCCAAGGTCTCGTCGTCGTGACGGGTGGCGGCTCCGGGATCGGTGCGGCCACGGTCGCGCAACTCCGTCGCGCCGAGTACGAGGTACTCGCCACCGGACGACGAAGTGAGTCGCTGAAGGGTGTTGCCGCGGCGACCGGGTGCGAGACGTTCGTGGGTGACGTCGCCAGAGTCGTCGACAATGAACGTCTTCGTGAGAGGGTGGAGCGCTCGTCAGTGCCGTTGGTCGGACTCGTGAACGCGGCCGGCGTCAACTACGTCGGCACGGTAGGGGAGGCGACAATCGAAGAGTGGAACCAGACGATCGCCGTCAACCTCACCGGCGCCTTTGACGTGACCCGCCAGCTGCTTCCCGCACTACGCAGTGGTAGTGGCGCCATCGTCATGGTCGCGTCAGTGGCCGCCGACCGCGCCCCTAGTGGAGCGGCCGCCTACGCGGTTTCCAAGGCCGGTATGGCCATGTTGGGCTACGTCCTCGCCGTCGAAGAGGGTCGGGGCGAACACCCCGTGCGCTGTAACGTCGTCAATCCCGGTTGGACCAGAACCGAAATGGCCGATCGTGATATGGGAGCGTTCGCCGCGGCGAACGGTCTCGACGTGGAGTCGGCCTACCGCGAATTGAGTCGACTCGTTCCCCTGGGCCGTCCCGCTCTCGCCGAGGAAATAGCGCCGGTCATTGTGTGGCTGTTGGGACCGGCCGCCAGCTACGTGAACGGTGCCACGATGAGCGTCGATGGTGGTCATCGTCTGGTGGACGCTGGTACCGTCCCGTTCGACTTTACGGTGGAACCCCGCGCGACCCTCTAAGCGGTTCGTGAGGAAGTTGGCGAACGAAGGGGCCAGCGTTAACGTCGTGCCCATGGATCTGCGACTGCGCCCCTACACGACTGATGATGAAACGGCGGCACGACGGGCCGAGGACATCGCCGCCGCCGAAGATTCGATGTTCCTACTCGGTTTGGAGCCCGAGATGACCTGGACCGAGTTTCTTGACAGTGTCGAGACGCAGCGACTCGGTCTCTACCCGTCGCAATATCGAGTTCGCGCGGCGCAGTTGGCGGCAACCGTGGACGGCGAGCTGGTGGGGCGTGCGTCGATTCGTTTCGAACTCAATGAGTTTTTCGCGTCCGAGGGCGGTCATATTGGCTACGTCGTGCTGCCCGATTTTCGACGAAGGGGTTACGCCACGGAGATTCTGCGTCAATCCCTCGTGATCGCTCGCGCCGGAGGTGTCGATCCCGTGCTGATGTACTGCTCCGACACCAACGTGGGATCGTTCACGGCCATCGAGCGATGTGGGGGAGTACTCGATGAAGTATTCGCCAACGATCGGGGCGTACCATCGTGGCGTCGTTACTGGATCAACTGACGCTACGCGTGGAGAGACTTCAGAGCTGCTGCGCTTCGTCGACGGTCAACTCCGCCGCGGGGTCGGCTTCGAGTCGCTCGTCGGAAATGAGTTCACCGCTGGTGATTGACCTTCCGTACGTGCCTGCCGCGAGCCGTTGCTCGGCTCGCCCAATCGCCGCCAGTCGCTGCGTCAGGCCGTCGGCGACGGCGTCGTCGGTGCCTTCAGAGACCAAGATCTCAGACGAATCACTCATGTCGCCGTTTTGATTAGCCGCCGACCGATCGGATTGACCGTCGCCCTTGACGGCGTCCAGCAATCCCTGGACCCGCGCACGTTCAGCATTCAGTAAGTGTCGGGCTCGATCGTTGTCCACGCCGCACTCCGTTCTCGATCTAGGAATCTCGGTTCACGCAAGTAACCCGGTCCGCCCAGCGTAATTCCTCAACGCGAACCATCTTCATTCGTGTCGGATAGCCAGAGACGCGCTCGAGTCAATGGAGAGTGCTCGCCTCGTAAGGTGATGAGATGCCTATGGATCGTTCTGTCTAATCGTGCTGTGGGCGGCGATTCAACAAACGTGGGAGCCGTTCGTCCTGGTCATAGGCCTGTTGCTGATCGGTCACGTCGCCTCCAGTGACGGTCTGTTCGAGGTAGCGGGCTCCAAACTCTCCCGTCTTCGTGGTGGCACGGTCGTGCTCTTCGTCTCGATGATGTTCCTCGCGGCGCTCGTCACCGCGACACTGAATCTTGATACCTCGGTGGTGTTCCTGACTCCCGTGCTGCTCCAAACTGCGCGATTCCGATCGGTGAAAGAAGAGGCGTTCCTCTACGGATCGATCTTCATGGCCAACGCCGCGTCGCTGTTACTTCTCGGCTCGAATCTCACGAACATCCTCGTGTTCTCCCGTTCCGACGTGCGCGGTGTCGCCTTTGCTCGAACGATGTTTGTTCCGTGGTTGCTCTCGATCACGCTGACGACGCTCGTGGTGCTGGTGTGGCGTTGGCGAGACCTCTCATCGAAGCCGATCATCGAGCGCGATGACGCGCAGCGTTTCACTCCCGGGTCGGGCATCATTGGCATCATCGCGGCGGTCGTCTTGATGCTCGTGATCAGTCGTCCGGCGATTCCGGTGTTGGTTGTCGCGATCCTCGTCGCCGCTATCGACATCGCCGTTCGCCACCGCTTTGCGTTCGCGTCCTTGGTGAAGAGCGCGAACCTGCCTATGGTCGTGGGACTCTTTGTTCTCGCGACTTGCGTCTCGGTCGCGTCGCGGTACTGGCACCTCTCCCAGCACTTGATCGGAACCGCCGGATCCTGGCAGACCGCGGGCGTCGCCGCCGCATCGTCCAATCTGATCAATAACCTCCCGGCGGCGGCAATGCTGTCGGCGAAGTTCCCGGCGCATCCCTACAGCTTGCTCTTCGGACTGAATCTCGGACCCAACCTCACCGTGGTCGGTGCCCTGTCATCCCTGTTGTGGCTCAAGGTGGCTCGAAGAGAAGGGGCATCCCCCTCGGTGTGGACGTTCACAAAAATTGGGGTCGTGGTGACGACCGTGACGCTGTTCGGATGTCTCCTTGTCGCCTGAGGTAGCGCCAGCACGTGAGTCTCGCTGAATTCGCAAAGCGACTACGTCTCTGACGCGCCGCCCCCGGGCCGATCCAAGCGACGATGACGGAGCGAGATGTCCTCCTCGCCGAGCGCTTCCACTTTTTCGTCGGCGACCTCGACCGTGGGTCGGAAGAACTGTTGGGCGATGAGCGTCGGTACGAAGGCCGACAGGATGACCACGGTGACCAATTCCGTGTACTGCGCTTCGTTGATCAGATGATGCGTCAACCCGTACAGCGCGGAAATGGAGCCGAACGTGAGTCCTGTCGCCATAAGGAGCGTCGTATACGTCCGCTCCTTCTTTGGCAACTTGAATGCCTTGGCCGTGGGCCACACCCCGAGGAACTTGGTCACCATCTTCACGAAGAACAGCGTGACGATGACGCCCGCTCCCGTAACGAGGGCTGAATCTGAAATCAATGTCCCGGCTCGAAGAAAGAAGAATGGCGTCAAGAGCGCGAACGCGATGGTTCGAATTCGGTCGAGGACGACGCGGTCGTTCATGAACACGCCCGCCACGACGAGTCCCGCCACGTACGCGGGTAGCACAGCCTCACTTCCCGCCGCCGTCGCCAGTCCGCCGAGCGCGAGGAGAACGACGAATATCACTTTCACCTCCGGCTCGCTGACGCGATGACCGACGTTCGCGACGACCCAACGAAGGATCTTCGGCAAGAAGAACAGGACCACGGCTGTCACGAGGACGAACACGAGGAGTAGCCAGTCGTAACTCGCGAAGAGTCCGCCCAGAGCCAGGACCGTACCCAAGTCCGTGACGAAGCACGCGGCGAGGATCAGCTTGCCGATGTCCTGACGATTGAGGCCGGTTTCGACCATGACGGCGTAGACCACTGCCACCGAAGTTGTGCTGAGAGCGATGCCGGCGATCTCTGACGCGTGAAAGTTCCAATGAAACCCGTATCGGGCGAAGCAGAACGCACCAATGAGGGGCAGAAGGAACGACACCACGCCCATGGAGAGACTGGCCTTCCAATGTTTCTTGAGCGACACGGGATCGATCTCGGCGCCGGCGAGGAACGTGAGCAGGACGGAGCCGATTCCCGCGAGCAGCGTCGTGTAGTCGGTCTGTTGGACGTGCTCGCGAATTCCTGGGATGTTGCCGGCGATGGCGCCCACGAGTATCTCGATGAGCGCAACTGAGATACCGACCTTGATACTGAAGAACGATGCGATTAGAGCCATTCCGACCCAAATCGCCATTACGTAATAGACGTTCACCTGAACCTCCCGTCATGGCAGGGGCTCGGCGGGCCGGCCCTACCAGCTTGGTCTCCTTGCTGGTAGATGCCATCAGCCGAATCAAACGGCGTTTTTCTGGGCGGGCCTCATCGCTCGTTTCTGAGCGTAGCAAATGAGCTTTCGACGTTGATGCTTTGTCTGAGCGAATGAAGAGGACTGTGAATCACGCTGATGTGTAGCGCCCGCGTTCACGACGTTGCTGTGTGACTGGGAGTGCGAGGTATTCGAGCACTCACCGGAGTCGCCGAATCTAGTATCGGATCGAAGGTGGCGACTGACCATCGGGGGTAGTCACGGATGGTGAACGGCACAGAATCGACGTAGGAGGCGGAGAATGACAGTGGACGATGCAATACCAGGTAACAGTGGCGCAACGAGCAACGTGTGGAGAGATCTTGTTGCCGATGCGGGATCTCCGGGATTCAGCTTGCGCACTACTTATCCGACGAACCCGAATGGGGTCGAAGTGATGCTCGAACACTGGGAAGCGGGAACCGAAGAGCCGCCTCACTCTCACCCGGGCGATGACATGACGATCGTCGTCGAAGGGCGGATGTCAACCCAGCGCTATCGACGTGACGGAGATTCATTGGTTGTTGAGGGAGAGAGAATCATTCTCAGTAAGGGCGACGTCGGATACACGAGTGCGGGCCGAATTCACGACGGGAAATATACCGAAGACTGCCAGCTCGTTTACGTGCACAATGGTGCGTTCGCTTTTCTTCCAGCTGATCTCGACATCGGTTGACTCAATAGTTCGAGAGTTCAGTCGAGTATCAAAGTCGCAATTCGCCTTCGACGTCTGTTTCTTGATTCACCGCTGTTGACGACGTTGACACGATCAGCTCCCTTGCTCGCGCACATGAACACTTAGTCCTTAGATTTCTCTTCTTCAGCGCTACATTCGTGGTAATACGCTTGGCCAATCCCAATCGGGGGTCTCGTGACACGTGAAGAGGAAGTCTCAAAACGCGAGTCGACACCGAAGTCGCCTCGAAGGCGACGCAGAAAATACTTGAATGGGCTCGTGTTCACGTCGGCCGCGCTGGGCGCAGTGGTGACCCTCGTCACGATTTGGTCACTGGGCCCCTCCGTGCCCGCTAACGACGGGCTTAGTTCACTTCACGCAGGTTTCGGGTCGAACACCATGACGATCATCGACCAAGTCGGAACTGTGGATGTAGAACTGTGGGTCAAGAATGAAAGCGGTGCCAGCGTGTCAGCGACCTGCGCGGTGATTGTGACGTCGGGAACGGTACACGAGCTCTATCGAGGATCGGCGGCATTCAGCTTGGTATCGATCGAACCTCATTCGTCGAGACACTTGCTCGAAGGGGTGACCGGCGTGTACCTCGACGGGGATGCGACCGGACCGATCGGACCGAGGTATCTTCCACTTCCGCAGTACGCCAAAAATGCTCGGGGGTCGGCTGTCGATTGCTTGTAGAGGTGAATGGTTCGGCGTGACGATCAGTTCCGGAATGGACCCGGCCCAACAGACGTCACGGCACGCTAGGTGGGGAACGCCATCGATATTCGGACCTTGATCAACTTCTCAACGATCTCCTTGGGGAGAGGCTCGTCGATCGCGAAGTGCAGAGCTCCGACGGACTTGCTATAGGCAGCTAATTCCTTTTCGAGTTTCGGAAAGACCGCACCGCTGTGCGGCAGGTAACTGAGGTGATTCTTGAACGCGGCAAATCCGGCAACGACTTTCCCTCGCAATCTGAACGCCGGAACCGTATACGAGAGCCCCTGTTCCGCGTCTGGAATCACCGCAATGATGGTCTCGCGCAGCTTCTGAAGAGTCGCGCGCTTGGGCTCGTCCAGTGCATCGAGGTAGGTTGAGACTTCATCGATTGACATGTTGTCATTATGCATTAATGTCCACGTGCGAACAAGTACTTCGGTCTTCGGGTACAAACCGCCGGTGCGGTCGCGAAGGGCATCGCTATCGAAGCACGAAAATCAACTTGTTCTGGTTCGATCGCGGTTTCTTGATATGAGGGGCCCACAGTTACGGATATTCAACCGCATTTTGGCGACTTCCTCGTCTCATCTTTCGTCGGCGTGTCGTTGACGCAGATACTCCTCCAGGGTCCGTCGGTTGGCAATTCGCACTGGAACAATGGCGGGCAGCTCATCGATTGAATAGGCCTTCGCCGCCCCCTCGGGACCATCAGCAAGAAGTTCTCCACCGGTTACCGTCGCGACGTATCCGTGGGCGCACATTGTTCCGGTCGGTGTTCCCTCTTGGATGAAGGTAGTGAATTCACGCGAAATCTCTACGTCGAGACCCGTCTTCTCTTTGACGATTCGAATAGCAGCTATCTGCGGCTCTTCACCGTTTAAGCATGGATCACTGGGGAGTGACGCGGGGGAGTGGTCGGGTCCTCCGAGCGGATGAATCAGCACAATCTCGTTGTTCTCAGTTTCGACCACGACGAGAGCGCCGTGATAGTCGAAAGTTGCATCAGCCGCTCGCACCATCTCAATATAGAAGAGCGACGCCAATTTGGGGTGAGTGGAGATGGTGTGGGGACCACGGCGGCGAGTTCGATTCCACGTACCCGCGTCGATGTTGCCACGACAGTTCTGAATTCAAGCGGGGAACTTGTACGAGGTGCCAAGTCCCGTACGCCGCCCACAGCACTTGCCAGTCGTCACCGCGCCTTAGGTATATTCGGATGATGTCGCGCAGATCTCAAGGTGAAGCAAACCCGATTCTGGATCCAGTCCTTGAAGCCGCAATGAATGACCTGACCTCTCTGGTCTATGACTCGCACGTGACGAGCTTCTTGCGCCCGCGCCAACTCACCACCCACTTCCATCTCGATGGTCCACCGGGCACCGGCCGCGCGGCCTGCGTCGCGATGTTCAAACATCTCAAACACGTTGGCTTGGACTGGGACACTGGCGCCCTCGTTGTCTGGGCCACTCGTCGAGGGTGGGTCGCCAAGGATATTTCCCTGCTACGCGAGTTCGGGGACGGGATCCAGTCTGGAACTAGGTTTCACACGGACCCTCAACCTTGGGCGCTCCCCACGGTTGAATCGTGGCTTCGCGGCGTCCCGATGAAGGCAACCGCGCAACCCAATCGCCGTTTGAAGAAGATGTCCTGCTGTCAGAAAGTTGCCGAGCGCCCGCCAAGCCGAGCCGAGAAAATGGCCAGGTCTTCCGCCCGTTTTACGCGCAAGTGAATGCTTCGCTGTCGGGGGTCTGACGTGGAATTGATGCAACCTCGAATTGGCGCTTGGCTACACCGAGATTTCAATCTTTTGAATTATTTCAATCTCCCCGCACCGACTCCCTCGGCACGCCTACCGTTTCATTAGTGGTGCGTTGCTCCTAGGTGGCCCCATTGTTTTCAAACTAAGAGGATTGGCTGTCCAGAAGAGTTCGCAGGGACTGCTACAACAACTGCTAAGCCCGCCAACGACGACGCCAACGCCCGGGAAGTCAGTCCACACGATTCCAGTCAGTGCTGGCTGGACTCGACCAAGCTGGAAAACAGTATTTAAGTATTTTGGAAAATCTCGAAGACCACGTCACGACGTTTCAAGTCTCGATGCCGTTGTCAAACAATCGTTGCAACGTGCGTCATCCGAGCGAAGATGGTGAGGGGCTGACACCATCTTCGCTCGCGACTGGGAAGTTTGATTCGGGAGGTCAATGCGGTTCCCAATTCAATTCGCTTCAACCATGTCGGAGTCGGCCGCGTGCTCCTGGTGCATTTTCCACGAGGACTTCTTCAGGCGCAAAGGTTGAGTGGTGGTGCGCCCGGTGATTACCCATGGCGAGCGGCGCGATGCACGGTCGTCCGAAAGGTCGGACATGGCGAATCGGTCCCATCGACTCTGAACGCACTCGTCGGCCAAACGGGCGCCCGATGACCCGACGTGTGATAGAGGTGTGTCACTCATGGCGATGCTCCTTACTTGACGAATATCACCAAGGGTCTGGAGTGATGATGCCGACGGTACCATCGTTGTCATCGGCGGTGGATGTGACCAAGGTCCTTTCTTTTCTTCCCCAGTGGACGTGACCCGGGTTCCCGGAATCGGGTGTCGCGGTGACCAGTGAAGAGTGCCGGTGTCGGCCCTGGACCCTCTTCGAGTTGGGCGCTCGAATGCGGGTCGACACTATTGGGTCAGACTAAAACGTCGTCCACCTTCCAGTGTGCGGGCGTTGGCTAGTGCTTGATTCACGGTTCGGAGGAGCCTCGAGGAATTTTTGGGAGCGGCCGCCAAAGGACGCAGTCTTCAAGAACCGGACGCCCAACATAATTGCCGTTGGTGGTCCACGCCGCCCGTCGAGCCTACGATCTCCTCTCGCTCTGGCCTTTTCTCGCGTTCGCGAATCGAACACCCGATACCATGAGGTCGGCGGGACCAGTGTTATGGGAGGGCCGTCTCACTCGGATCGTGCGACGGTGCACGTATCTCACTCATGTGTGGGACCCACGAGAATAGGGAAGGAGGAATCATGGACAAGGACGAACAAGAACTCGAACTGGAAGATGAAATCTTCGAAGAGGTCGCTGAAGAAGAAGAGAAAGAGACTCTCTCGGACGCTGCGCTTCTTGACGAGGACGAGGCGGAAGACGAGTTCGTCCAGGGGTCCGTCGACGCCGATGACCTTACGACGGACTTCGACGCCACGATTCCGACTCGAGAGATCGACGTGGACGAAGACACTCAGGGAGACGAGGGAGCAGAAACCGACGGCGTGGTGCTGCTGACCCAGTTCGAGGTCGATGACAAGACCGGCGACGTCATTCACGGCGACGAAGTCGAACTCGATCTGGAAGACATGCTGGCGACCGGTAGGACCGTCACTGAGGCGCCCGAGGGCGACTAGATATTTCGGACCAGGAGGTTGTCTGTGAATTTCGCAAGGAAGTCGATTGGTTCATGACCTTGCGACCGGTTAGTTTGGCTTCAGGTCTCAGCGACCTAAGTCGTCTCGCTTGAAGGACGGATCGGGGCAATCATGGGAAACCAAGCCGATGATGAAGAAGGTGCGCCGTTGGTCAATCCTGAGCCAGGAGACGCACCGGTTCAGTCCGGAACTGAGTCAGACGCCACCTCTGAGGTGATCGCGTCGACGAAAACGTCGAGGGCGTGGATCAGGTTGCTTCCGGTCCTTGTTGTCTTGGTGGTCATCTTGGTGTTTGTCTTCCAGAATCCCAAGGACGTCAAAGTCAGTCTTTTCACAATCTCTGGCACGTTGCCACTCTCGGTGGCACTCCTCGGCGCGGTGATTCTTGGGGCGCTCATGGCGCTCGCGCTGGGATCGGTGCGCATTTTCCAACTCCGTAAACAGGTCCATCGCAAGAGGGAGCGACGCGAGAAGGACTAAGGCGATTATGGATCGGGCTCGTCGAAGCCGCTTGGGTGGCCCGACGTCATCGCTCTGCAACCTAAGGGGACGCCTACTCGTTACCGAGATTCCTCATCGATCCGGTAGCTCGTCGTAGTCATGATTGATAATCCCCGGTCCCGGCGATTGTTGGCTCAATCGGAGAAATACCTATTGGGTTGGCCTGACGTGCGCTCGGGCCTACGCAACGTGCGATTGGGCGAAGCAGCGTGAGCACTTGTGTGGGGTGCGTCGCCTTTGGCAAGAGGAGAGCAACTTTGGTCGTCGTGGTCTCCGTTCCAACCATGCAGCCAAATTGCTCGAACCGGACGTACGCCGATTTGTGCGCCGCGAGCGCGAAGGGCTTCGGCAGTTTCGAAGTCAGTGGGAAATCAGCGGTGGGGTGGTGCACCAAGTGAAATGGGATCACCGCACCCGAGGGCCCATAGACAACGAGTCGCGGGAACCCGCTCATAAGACACGACTTTGAACTCACATTCGTGATCGTGAGCAAGTGAGCTTCTTCTTCCTGCGCTTCGCTCACGAGAGGGCCATTTGAAATGGACACGCCAGTCGACGTACACGGCAAGATGGCCAGGGCACTTCCTTTCCCGTTCTTATTCCCACTCCCGATTTGCCGTGTCGGCTTCGAATTTCCAACAGTTGAGGCGACGATCAATGTAGTCACTAGGGCAAAGACAATGAAGACAATGCACCAACCCAGACGACGTCGTCGAGAAGCCGCACGAGCCTCTTTGATCAATAGTTCAAAGGCCTCTGTGTTCTGGGTGGATTCGGATCGCTCTTCAGAAGTAATTGTCATCGCACCTCCTCGCACGCAATGTTGATGGTACTATTCAGAGTAGTTCTATGCAAATACTCAAGATCAACAAGAAGGAACCGGTGGCGCTTCACGACCAGGTGGCCGCGGAGATCCGAAGAGCCATCACAGAAGGTGAGGCCGCTCAAGGCGAACGTCTTCCACCGGCCGTCGACTTAGCGACGGTGCTCGGAGTGAACAAGAACACCGTGATTCGCGCTCTGCACATTCTTCGTGAAGAGGGATTGCTTGATTTCACGCGAGGTCGCGGGGTGCGAGTGGTGGGTACTCCTCAGCGCGGGGCAGTGTTAACGCGCATCGAAGAATTACTCGACTTTGCTCGGGCCCAGGGATACCGACGGGACGAGGTCGTCGCACTGATCCAAGCCCACAGTTAGGGGTGAATTCGAACTCGTGAAGCGTTTCAAAGATGAAGATGAAGTTGTTGCAGGGAGCTTGAGGGGAGAAATCCGATGACCATCTCGCCAGCACGTAACGATCTTTCGCGCGAGGTTCCGGTCTCCGCCGAGTTGCTGATCAAGGAAGCTCAGCGCGCGTCGCGTCGGCGCCGAATGCGAAATCTTGCAATCGTGTTTATCGCGCTGATCGCCGTGACCACGATTACCGTCATTCAGACAATGAACGGGGCTCCGTCGAAGCCGACGCCCGAAACGGCCGTTGTCAGGTTCGTCGATTCAATGAAGCACGCCAGCGACACGCGATTCGTCGCGACGTATCGCGTTGCCAATTTCATCTTCTTTCAAAGAGGCGTCATCACGGTGGCACAAATACCGAACCCGCCTGGCACCAAGGTCACTCCCAACGTGGACGGATATTCAGGTAGCGGCCGATACGCCTACCTTTTTCGAGGTGCTAAGGGTCGCGTCGCGCAGTGGATCAAAATCGGTTCCAATGTGAGCGGGTGTGAAACACCCACCTTGGGTCGAAAGGGTCCGATGGCGTGCTCGAGGCCCAGTCCGTATATTCCTTCAAACGGCTTCGCGGAGGAAGACGTTGGGTTCGTGCCGACGTACGTGATGCAATCGATTCAGGGGTTCACGTCGAAAGGGCCGGGCAACAAGTTGCAATTCACGACGAGAGTCTCGAAACAATTCGGTCGCTTGACATGTTTGACTCAGACGCTCGCTCCGATGATCCAAACCACATGCATTGACCAATCGGGCTACGTCGTTCTGTGGAGCTACCACAGCGACGGCCACTCAATGTCAGTGACGCTCACGACTTTCAACCGCCATCCAACTGCCAAAGATTTCAGAACATTAATCAAGCCCACGAAAGCACTTGTCTTACCACCGTTTTGAATCAGAGCGCGCGACTTTAGGCGGACCGACGTGACCGGTCCTTCAACGTTCGCGGGCGACTGATCTTCTAGGTCGGCAGTTGTGATGTAGCGGCGATGATCTGATCGAGCACTGATTGATCGGGCAGCACGAGCGCTTCGAGTGACGGCAGTTCGCGAATCCGGTTGAACGCTTGTTCGATGTAGTGACCTTCGATCACCGGACTATGGCATGAGGCGATCGTCGCTATGTCGAGACTTTGAGTGCGATCGACGAACGCGCTGTACTTCTTTTCGTCGACCAGCGAGAGCCAGGGACTCACCGCGCCTAACGCGAAGAGGGCGAGGCCATTCGCCCAGAATTCCGGATCGAGGTCGGCAATTGCGGCGTGCGGATCGGGCAATGGTGTTGCGAATGTGTCGACCGCCCAGAACACCCGAGTCGTGGGATCAAAGAGGCCTCGCGTGGTGGGGGAGTCGAACGCGGGCGGACGCAGCGCGTGCAGCGTCCGATCCCCGGCGTCGAAGGACTCTCCGTCCATCACCCAACGGCATCGGTGATGCGGGAATTCGAAGCAGTTCGTGTAACGCTCGACCATCGCCCAGTTGCAGATAAGTTGCGCGTTCGGACACGCCGACAGTGCTTCGTCGAGATTTCCAGTGTGATCGACGTCATCGTGAGATATGAAGATCCACCGAACGTCCTTCGGTTCAACGAGGGAGAACACGTCTTCCAGCCACTGCTTGCGATTTGCGGGACTGCCCGTGTCGACGATCACCGGCTCTTTGCCGAGAATGACCATCGAATTTATGTAGACGAACAGCGGTTGTCCCAGTGCTTCTTGTACCTGACGAATCACGAAGGTGTCCTTCGCGATTCGAGTCGGCGGCACACGGAGCGTGGGCGGAACTGGTGCGTAGGTCATGTTGGCCCCCCCCGAGCAAACGTCAGTATCTTCTACTCCGGTGCGTGTAGCCAACGGGTCGACCAAGTTTCTACCATACGAAAAGGAACGTGCCCGTCTCTCTTTGACGGGACGCGGCGCGAAGATGGGCAGACGTGCGAGTCACGCCTGTCACACAGATACTTAGCAGCTCGTGGCGCGTGTTAGGTGACTCAACCTCGCTGGTGTCGAAAGACCGACGCCACGGATATGCAACCGAAGACTGGCGAGAGATCACTTCTTCAAGTGATCAACTAAAGCATCGCGCCAAGGACAACGTCCCGGGTTGTCACACCTGATCATTTCCTTCCTTGCGTTGGCGACTCGGCGCGAAGCGAATGACATCGTGAGCGGCTTCTACGGACTCCGGACGACGAGAAGACCAGTCGAGACTGGTCTCTCAGCCCGGCCGGCGTGATAGTAGATGTGCCCATTGGCGTAGAGCGCGGTGGAATCACCGCCGTCCAGATCGAGAGCGGTTACGACGTTCAGAGATTGAAGCAGCATGACGAGCTGGTGCCCCGTGGCACCCGACTTATCGTCTGTTCCGGCGACAATCATGATGACGGTCTGACCCGATTGCGTCCATCCAATCACCGTGCGCGCGTACTTCTGGTCCATGTAAATATCGCTGGGACTTATCGGCACGACCGCGCCGTCATTGAGAAGAATCGGGTGTCCACCGATGTTGTTGCACCCCGCGGAGGAAGTTGTCGTCATGGTGACGGTATTTCCGACCTGCAGGGTCGCCAATGTCGACCCCGTGGGAGCGGAGATGAAGACGTGATTGGCGGGCACCCTCACCGCATTCGTGGTCTGCGCTACCAACTCGAGTTCAGTTGTCGTGTTGATAGTGGTGGGACTGGTGGTGGGACTGGTGGTGGGACTGGTGGTGGGACTGGTGGTGGGACTGGTGGTGGGACTGGTGGTGGGACTGGTGGTGGGACTGGTGGTGCCATTGACTTGAATGAACTCGTAGGTAAGCCGCCCCGCCCCGGACGGGATTCGAAGCGCGTACTGCGTGGTGAAGAGCAAAGTCCCGGCCAGAGGGAGATTGACGTTGACGTAACTCATCGGAAGTTCCTGGTTGATCGCGGTGATCGGAACATTGACACCGTTGACGTCGACACTGACACTCCAGTTAAGACCATCGTTGACTTGGCGCCCATCAAGATCAACCTGTTGATGCGAAATCTCTGGAGTATGCAAGAGAACGCAGTTTTGAATGATCCCGCCCACTTCGTCACCAGGATCAGGCTTCCCTTTGTGCGTCACGTCATAGAAGTCTCCGTTCACCGCCGCCACGCAATCGACGGTGCTACGGCACATGGAGCTGGGGGTCTCTTCACCGCCGTCGATTTCGTGGTTCGCAAGGTCAATGGCGAGCGAGTACTGCGACCCAGTGAAGGTGAGTACATGGATCGGGGCGTGCACGCCGTACTGGGCTCCGTTAATCGCATGCACGTTCAGCTCGCTCGCGATGGTCGTAACTGTGGTAGTTGGGGAGGCACTCGCGACCTCGTCGACGGAGAGCGGCATCACGGTGAACGATGCGATCACGGCGA
>Ga0302319_10002327_pt1 | contig 41300 bp, 42 predicted proteins | sample Bog_T0_2_FD_203319 | JGI IMG/M metagenome (GOLD analysis project Ga0302319, IMG submission 203319) | Peat permafrost microbial communities from Stordalen Mire near Abisko, Sweden - Bog_T0_2 | ecosystem: Environmental > Terrestrial > Soil > Wetlands > Peat | place: Sweden: Abisko, Stordalen Mire... | reverse complement strand
ACTTCCACCACTCGGCGCTGCGCGGCTGTGACGAATGTGCGGACTTCATGGGTCGATCTGCTGACATCTCGGTGGGATCGGTGGGTTCCGATGACGGCTGGACGTCAGTCCTCGTTCGCACGGAACGAGGCATGCTCGCCTTTGACCAAATGCGCGCGGCCTTCGACATTCGTGACCTCACGGACCCTGAGGCGCTCATTCGCCTCGATCAGATGGACCAGAACATCGCGGTTCAAAATTTGCAACGACCCTTTGACCCCACGGGGTCGTTCTTCATCGAGTACGAAGAGCACGTCAAGAACTACCAGTACACCGAACGCACCCCCGTACTCATCCGATCAAAGGACGCCGTGACGGTCTCCCAATTCCGCCGTTTCGTCCAGCACGCTCAAGGCGAACACACCCACGAGTTCTAGTTTTCGTCGCCGCCGGTGCCGACACCGATGCCTGGTACCCAAACAGGGCGCGATGTTCTAGAGTGAGCCCATGACCGCCATTGGAAAAATTGCCGCCGTTTCTCTCGACACCGACGACGCCGTCGGACTCGCTGCGTTCTACGCCACGTTGCTCGATTATGAGATTGTCTTCGAGTCCGACGAGTTCATCGCGCTCAAGGGAAAGGGCGTTGGCATAGCAACCCAAAAGGTCGACAACTACGTTGCACCGTCATGGCCGGCCGACCAAGTCCCCAAGCAGATTCACCTCGAGATATCGGTGAGCGATCTCGAACAGGCCGAGACCGCAGCGCTCGCGCTTGGCGCGACGAAGCCAGCAACGCAACCTTCACCTGACTTATGGCGCGTCTTGACCGACCCCGCCGGACATCCGTTTTGCATTACGACCATGATTCCCGCCGACTTCTAGTGCTCGACGCCGTGACGGGCGTGACTGCGAACGCGCCACAATTGTCGTGAAGCTCACCCTCGATCTTCACGACATTTACAACCGTGGTGGGGACATCGATACGGCGTTGCGGGGCATCATCGACGAGGCGGTCGAGAAGAAGATCAAACTGGTCGAGATCATCCCGGGAAAAGGCAGCGGACAACTGAAGAAGCGTGTTCTGCGATTCCTCGATCAAAAGGACATCAAGGCGAAGTATCACCGCGTGGAGAAGGATTCGCACAATTTTGGTCGAATTTTCGTTCATTTTCACCCGAAGTAGACAGCGAGTGAACGGCGCCAATCATGAAGCGCACCTGTAGCCTCGAAGACATCGAGCACGCACTCTCTTCCTTGCTACCTGGCACTCGTGAGCAGACGATTAGATGATTGAAGGGCGCGTGTGCAGATGCACAGCTTTGATCGCCTCTTTGGTCCTCGCACTCTCATTTCTGCCACATTTGAATGATGCTGGAGCCTCGTCAACGTCGACACTCAATTGGACCGTGTATCACGGTGACGCGCAGGGCGATGGTCTGGCGAGTTCCATCGCCTCGATTGACACGGCGACACCGCGTTGGACGTCGCCGGAGTTGGATGGCCAACTCTACGGTGCTCCGATTGCCACGTCGCAGGCGATCTTCGTCGCGACCGAGGAAAATGTCGTCTACGCACTCTCGCCCCACACTGGGCGAATCGTGTGGGCGAGGCGCCTGGGGACCGCCGTGCCCTCGGGCGATCTACCGTGCGGTGACATCAGCCCCAGTGTGGGCATCACGGGCACGCCCGTCATTGACACTGTCCGCAACGAGATCTTCGTAGTCGCCGAACAATTACGAAATGGCAGCGCCCGTCACGAGTTCTATGGGCTCAATCTCACTAACGGTTCGGTCGAGACCAGCGTCGACGTCGATCCCCCCGGCGCAAACCCGACCGCACTCTTGCAGCGAACGGGTCTAAGTCTCGACGACGGCAGAGTGGTCTTTGCCATGGGCGGAAACTACGGCGACTGCGCCAATTATCGAGGTCGCGTCATTTCAGTGGGAGAAAACAGTATGGCGCCCGAATTCTTCACGGTGGACGCCCGCGCTGGTGAGAGTCAAGGTGCGATCTGGATGGGTGGCGCCGCGCCCGTCGTCGACAGCAGCGGCGACGTGTGGGTCTCTAGCGGCAACGGTTCGGTTCACTCCGCTGGAGCTGCCTATGACGACAGCGACGCCTTGTTGGAACTATCGCCTTCGATGCACCTGGTGCAGTACTTCGCCCCAACCTCGTGGACTCAAAACAACCAAGACGATCTCGACATGTCAATGGCACCAGCGCTGGTGTCGAATTCCCTGGTGCTCCTCGCAGGCAAATCCGGTATCGTCTATCTCTTGAACCGCCAACACCTCGGTGGTATCGGACACCAAGAAGCGACGCTGAATGCCGCGTGCAACGGCAACATCGACGGCGGGATCGCGCGAAGCGGCGACGTCGTGATCATGCCGTGCGTCAATGGTCCTGTCGCCATTCGCGTCACACCATCTCCCGCCAAAATCTCGGTACTCTGGCGCTCATCAGTCAGTGGCGGTCCGGCGGTGATCGCGGCGGGGCTGGTCTGGACGATAGGCCTGAACGGTGACCTTTATGGACTCAATCTTCATAACGGTGCCGTCGTGCACCACGTGATCGTGAGCTTGCCCGCGAACCATTTCCCGACGCCTGGATTCGGTGATGGCATGATGCTCATACCCACGGCGACCAAGGTGATCGGCTTCACTACCACGTCGCCGTAAGTCAGCGGGGGGGGTGCGCACTCTCACGGCGACGTCGCGTACGGCGCGGGCGCTGCGCCTAGTGGGTCCTGGCGGCGCCCGCGTCGACCGCGAGATACGAGTTACTTCAACGCAGGGTCATCGAGCGGCAGTGGATTGTAAATCGCTCCCAAGTTGACGCCGTAGAGTCCGTGCCACAGGTAGATAGCGAACAGCAACTTCCATCCCCCGTAGTGAATCCCGCCAAAACCAACGCCGTAGCCCTTGTAGTACACGTAGGGCACTAAGAACGCAGCGGATAACGTCGCGAGCACCATGGAAAATCCCAGCGCCTTCAGCATGTTGAACCCCGAGTTCACGACCTTGCCCGCAATCGGGAAGATGAATAACGCGAAAATCAACGCAAAAATCACACAGTCCAAGGCGTGAAAAAATCCGCCAATCGCAAATTGCGCGACGAATGAACCCTTAGGATCGATCGTGGCGCCATTGGTGATTGGCCAGTCCAACGACGGCAGGCCAATCCCCGGTAGCCAAATCCCCCAGAGTGTGGCGATCTGTCCGCCAACCAGTCCCGCCCAAAGGGCGGCGCCAATCGGATGTTTCGTGACCCACACGCGCCAAGATCTGCCCGCGTTGAGCCCCCCTAACTCACTATTCATTGTCGTAATCCCCCCTGTGTCCTTTCGGACCTCATTACGTTCGCACCGACGTGCGAAGTGGACATATCATCCACTTTTTAGATGGCTACGTCAAGTACGTCGGCCCACCATTGAATTCAGTTCACGGGTGACTCGCCAGCAACGTCGAGCACTAAGTCGAAGGATGCCTCGTCGTGATTCATGTCCACGGCCAGACTCTCACGCACGCCAAACACTGCATCCGAGTGAAGGTGCGGGGACGACGCGTCAAAGAGGTGCGTGATCAGCGTCTTGTAACCCGCACACGTGACGAGGAAGTGCGTATGCGCCGGACGCCACGACTCACGCGCGCTCGTGCGAAGAAGAACACCCACAGGCCCGTCCGTTGGAATTTGGTAGTCCACGGGCCGTACCGTCTCAAAGAAAAATCGGCCGTCGACACCCGTCGTGAAATTGCCGCGATAACTCATGGGATCGAGGGCAGGGTCCTGCACGTCATAGAAACCTTCGGGCGACGTTTGCCACACCTCAAGGTGGGCGTCACGTAACGGTTCGCCACTCGCATTCCGAACCATACCGCTGAAGATGAGAGGCTGACCATCACTGTCGTCGGGTGCAATCGAATCACCCATCGAAAGTTCGGGGCCGCCCGGGCGATAGAACGGCCCCAAAACGGTAGGCTCGGTCGCGCTATCGGTTGGCTTTTGGTTCACCATTTCGACCAGCATCGACACTCCGAGCACGTCGGAGAGCAAGATGAACTCCTGGCGTTCGTCATCACATTTCTTTCCCGTGGCGGTCAGAAATTCAATACCGCTCATCCACTCATCGCGAGTGAGACCTGTCTCTTCGACGAACGCAAGCAAGTGCGCCGTCAACGACGTCATGATCTGCACCAATCTCGGATTCGGACACTCGCGGTAACTCGCGAGCACCTCGTCTAAATGCTCCTTCGACGTCATCTTGGTAACCACGCGACCTCCCTGTTCTAACTTGTGACGCTAGCCAGCGTCGAGTACGACGGCGATGCCTTGACCAACACCAATGCACATTGTCGCGAGCCCCCATCGAGTCCCGCTCCGGCGAAGCTCGTGCGCCAGGGTCGTCAAAATCCGAGCGCCCGACGCACCAATGGGATGCCCGATGGCGATGGCGCCCCCGTTGGGGTTCACAATGCTCGGATCGAGCTCTGGGAGATTCTTCAAACACGCCAGGGCTTGGGCCGCGAACGCCTCGTTCATCTCGACAACCGACAAATCCGACCACGAGATCCCCGCTCGCTCGAGCGCGAGCGCGCTCGCCTGCACCGGACCAAGACCATAGCGCTGGGGCTCGAGCGCACAATGCGCCCTCGACGCCACTCGAGCCAGAGGTTCGTAGCGCGTTTGTCGAAGACCCCGCTCATTCATCAACAGCAACGCCGACGCGCCGTCGTTCATCGGTGAGGAGTTCCCGGCGGTGACAGTCCCCTCACCTCGAAAGACCGGCCGAAGGCGCTCGAGCGAGGCGAGCGTTGCGTCAGCCCGTACGCATTCATCGATCTGCAGTTCGCTTCCTGGCACTCGTACCACCTCGTTGTCGAACACACCTTTCTCCCAGGCGGTCGCAGCCTTTCGATGACTCGCCAAGGCAAACTCGTCCTGCTCCTCGCGAGAGATCTGGAGTTCGTCTGCCAGAATCTCGGCACCCTCACCCAACGACACCGTCCATTCCTTCTGCATTCGCGGGTTCACCAAGCGCCACCCGAGGGCGGTCGAAAACATTGTGGTGTTCTCCCTCGAGAATGCCTTGTCGGGTTTGGGCATGACCCATGGCGCGCGCGTCATCGATTCGACGCCACCAGCAAGCACGATGCTTGAATCGTCCGCGATGAGAGAGCGACTCGCCTGCACGACCGCCTCGAGACCGGAACCACACAAACGGTTGACGGTGACGCCTGGCACGCTCACCGGTACGTCCGCCAGTAGCAGGGCCATGCGCGCGACATTTCGATTCTCCTCGCCCGCACCATTCGCGTTGCCAAAGAAGACGTCATCGATGGTTCCGGGGTCGATTGACGTGCGAGCGAGCAGCTGCGCGATGGCGGTGGCGGCGAGATCATCTGGACGCACCGTGGAGAGTGCACCTCCAATTCGCCCCAAGGCTGTACGCACCGCGTCGACAATGAATGACTCGCTCAAGGACGCATACCTTCAACGCAGGCTTGCAGAAGGTCGCGAGCTTGTTGCTCATCAATTGGCCGGACGTTGTCGCGCGCTGCCTTCGCAACGAGCGGTGCGGCGGCCTGGACGCCGTCGTCGGGAAATCCAATCTGCGACAGCGACGAAGGCGTGTGCAGGGTGCGTGCCAAATCGTAGAGCTGGCCGGCGGCGTCCCCTGCGAGCACGGCCGAAAGTCTCTCGTAGGCGATCGGAATGGCCGGGGCATTAAAAGCGAGTGCGTGGGGAAGCACGACAGCATTCATCTTGCCGTGATCGAGTCCGTATAGACCACCGAGCACGTGACAAGTCTTGTGATGTAATGACGTACCGACGACGGCGAGCACCGCTCCCGCGAGGTACGCGCCGTAGAGCACGTTGGTGCGTTCCTCGAGGCTGTCGGGTGCGTCCGTCAGAAGTGGAAGGTGTGTTGCCAGGACCCGTACCGACTCAAGGGCCAGCGCCGACATCACTGGATTGGCACCTGGACCATACAGACCTTCGACCGCGTGCGCGAGTGCGTTCATCGCACTCGGTCCAGCGATCTCAATCGGAAGACGCAGCGTCAGTTCAGGATCGTAGATGACGGTCACGGGTTGGACGGCGAGGTCGCGACCCGTCGTCTTAACGTTGCCTTCGGTCATTCCCCAGATCGGCGTCAACTCCGATCCGGCGTACGTGGTTGGTAGGCACAACTGCGGTAGTCGAGTCGAGAGTGCCACTGCCTTCCCGAAGCCAGTCGCGGAACCACCACCAAGTGTGACGATCGCGGTGGCGCCCACGTTGATCGCGATTGCCCTCGCTTCTTCTGCCAGCTCCACGGGGACGTGTTGGACAACGTTGGTGAACCTCGCGACGCAACGATGCGCCAGGTATCCGGCAATTTCATTGGCGAGCTCGCCATCGAAGCCGTCGGCGATGAGGATCACGCGCTCAGCGCCGAGTCGATCGACTTCATCAGCGATTTCGCGACGTCGGCCCACGCCGAACACGACGCGGCCCCGAAGGGCGTCGTAGTCGAAAGACTCCATTGTCACGTCCCTGTGAAGGAGCGAAGGGCACGAAGTTCTTCGCTCGTGGGGACGGCTGTTTCGTGCACCGAATCCGCCACGACCAAGTTCCAGCCCGTCGCCGCCCGCACTTCATCGACGCTGACACCGTGGTGAACTTCGCTCAAGACGAATTGACGATGTGTGTCGTCATAACGCAACACGCCAAGATCGGTGATGATGGCTTGGGGACCATGCCCGCGAAGTCCCAACCGCTCGCGCTCCCCGTTGCCATCGCCATGACCCAACGACGTTACAAAATCAATCTTCTCCACCAGCGCTCGCTCGTTGTGACGAAGGGTGATAATGACCCTCGAGCACGATGCCGCGATTTCCGGCGCGCCGCCCGCCCCCGGAAGGCGCACTTTCGGTGCCCCGTAATCCCCGACGACTGTCGTATTGATGTTGCCCCAGCGGTCCACCTGGGCGGCACCTAAGAAGCCGACGTCGATGCGCCCTGCTTGGAGCCAGTACGCAAATATCTCCGGAACGCCCACCACCGCGTCGGCGGTGACACTCAAGACCCCATCACCAATCGATGGTGGAATTCGGTCCGGTTTCGCCCCAATGCATCCAGACTCGTAAATCAAGACGACGTGAGGCGCGTGCGTCGTTCGAGCGAGATTGGCAGCGGTGCTGGGCAGTCCAATGCCCACGAAGCACACCGTCCCGTCACTCAATTCGCGCGCCGCTGCCACCGCCATCATCTCGTCACTCGTCCACGTCACGTCATCAATCGTCGTGTTAGCCACGCGCCACCTCGAAATCAGTCGTCTGGAGCGAGGCGATGAATTCCGAGTTCGTCGCGGTGCCGAGCACGTGTGCGTCCATCCACGCTAAGAAACGCTCACGATCTCGACTAATTGGCTCCCAGAACGCGTAAAAGTCGTTGGCGCGCTCAGAGTAGTCCTGCGCATAGGAAGGGAACGATCCCGAGGGGCACTCCACAACGGTGCCCACGACCCAGCTTGGCAAAACCACGCCGTTGACGCGTGGGGTGAATTTGTCGACGATCTCTTCGACAAGAACGATGGAGCGACGAGCGCTCAACACTGTCTCCTTTTGAACGCCGGTGATACCCCAAAGCATGACGTTGCCGTCGTGATCGGCCTGCTGAGCGCAAATTATTCCGACGTCCAAATCGAGTGCGGGAACGGCGGCGAGCGACTCACCGGTGAACGGACACGTCACGAAGCGGACATTTTCCGTCACGCTGGGCAAATCCGTGCCCGCGTAACCACGTAAAATGCCAAAGGGAAGGCCACTCGCGCTCGTCGCGTAGCGAGTGGCCATGCCGGCGTGACTGTGCTCTTCGATCGCCAGTGGTGACGGTATCGCTCGTTCGACCGCATCGCGGAATCGGTGCAACGATCCAGCCCCCGGATTTCCCGCCCAAGAGAAGATCAACTTCGATGCGCACCCCATCCCAATCAACTGGTCGTAGACGATATCGGGGGTCATACGCACGAGAGTTAGATCGCGGCGACCTTGACGAATGATCTCGTGACCCGCGGCGAAGGGGATCAGATGCGTAAATCCTTCGAGCGCGATCCGGTCCCCATCGTGCACGTTGTGCGCGATGGCTTCTGCGAGGGTTGAGAACGCGGTCATTGCTTAACGCGGGTACCAGGGTGCGATTGCCGCGTTCACATTGATCCATACTGACTTCAGATCGGTGTACTCGTGCATGGCTTCGAATCCCATCTCGCGCCCGTACCCGGAGCTCCCTACCCCGCCAAAGGGTGAGCCTGGATTTACCCGCTTGTACGAATTGACCCACACCATGCCAGCTCGAAGCACACCGGCCATTCGATGTGCGCGTGAGAGGTCATTAGTCCAAAGTCCCCCTCCAAGACCGTAGTCAGTCGAATTGGCAATCTGCATCGCCTCGTCGTCGTTGGCAAAGGTGGAGACGGTCACGAACGGCCCGAACACCTCCTCTTTGCACACGCGGCTCTCTGGCGACGCGCGTACGACAGTTGGCACAATGTAGTAACCGTTCGACAGCGCGGGGTCTTCGGGTGCCTTGCCACCCGTCAATACTTCTCCCCCTTCGCCACGCGCAATGTCGACGTAGTTGAGCACTCGATCGCGATGCATCGCCGACGTGAGTGGTCCCATCTCCGTCGCCTCATTCAATGGATCCCCGAGGCGAATTGAAGCGGCGAGCGCGAGGAACTTCTCTAGGAACTCATCAGCTATGGACTCGTGCAGAATCAGTCGCGAACCAGCGATGCACGCCTGGCCCTGGTTGTGAAAGATCGCGAACGCCGAACCGTTGACGGCGGCGGCGAGATTGGCGTCACCAAAGACAATATTGGCGCCCTTGCCTCCTAACTCAAGCTGCAATCGCTTTAGATTCCCGGCGGACTGCGTGACAATCGAGCGGCCCGTCGCGGTCGAACCCGTAAAGCTCACCTTGCCAATATCGGGATGACTCGCGAGCCGCGCACCGGCGCGGGCACCGTAACCGGGCACAACGTTGAGGACCCCGGGTGCAAAGCCAGCTTCCTCGAAGAGTTCACAGAGTCGCAAGGTGGACAGCGGCACCAACTCCGAGGGCTTCATCACGACCGTGTTCCCTGCGGCAAGCGCAGGTCCTAACTTCCAGCCGCAAAACATCAGCGGAAAATTCCACGGGACGATTTGCCCGACCACTCCGATCGGATCATGGGTGACGTAGTTGAGGAAGCCGGCTTCCACGGGAGGTAGAAAGCCTTGGTACTTATCGGCCATCCCACCGAAGTAGCGAAACGTGGCGACGGTTCGCGGGACATCCAGCAAGGTCGAGTCGTGGATCGGGTGTCCGGTATCGAGTGACTCAAGCCGTGCGAGTTCAGCCGAATGCTGCTCGATGACGTCGGCGAGCCGTAGCAACAGTCGACCTCGCTCGGCGGCGGCGAGTGATGACCATTGTGGATACGCGCCTTGAGCGGCGAGAACCGCCCTATCTATGTCTCGCTCACCGCCCTCGGCGACCATCGCGATCACCGAACCATCATGAGGATTGACGACCTCCATCGTCGCCCCGTCGATCGCGTCGACGAACTCTCCGTTGATGAACAGACCGCGAGTAAGCAATGGCACCTAGAACGTGACGGGTACGGTCGGCGCTTCGCCTCGAGCAATCATGCCTGGAAGGTCCGGCGAATTGTTCTCCCACACCAGCAGCATCGAACGTTTTGGTGAGTAGCCCTGGTGGCGGATGTCAGCAGGCATCGCCGCACAGTCACCAGCCTTCATGACGACCTTGGCCCTCGGCTTACCAGATTCGCGATCTTCAACTTCCCAGATGATTTCGTCACTCAACTGCAGGAACCATTCGACCCTATCGTTGCCGTGAATGATTGGCAGTATGAATTCCTCCGTCGTGGGACACATCAAACTGTCACGACACACCGAGACCACTGAAGGGTTCCACGTGACGTCGCTTCGTGACAAGTAGCCAAAGAAATTAAATGCCGACACTTCATTCTCGTAACCCTTCACGACCTCGACCACTGGCTCATCAAGATCCACATCCAAGAAGGCGCGATTGACCGGGTAGCCCGACTCATCGCTTCGAAGCGGCTCGTCATCCGGCAAACCCACCATGCGCTTTGCGGCGACGCGCGTGCGAGTCACCGCACGGGAGTTATTGCCACTTTTTTCACCGTACGCCGAACCCGTTTCCATTGGCGCGGCAAAGGGATCGAAATCCTCGTTCACCCAGTCGTTGAGAATCGCTTGGAACGTCTCTTTAATCTCATCATGGGGGAAATTCTCCGAATGATCGAGTTCGGCCTTTCGATACTCTTCGTTGAAACGTCCAGCGAAGAGGTCAACATTCCCGTAGTGGTTCAGGGTCCCGATCACTGAATCGAAGTTCACGGTGCCGTAGAAAAAGTTCCAGGCGACGTCACGCATCATGGCCTTTAGGAATGGTTCTGCCGCCGTAACGTGACGACCAGTCGGCCACTGGACGTGCACGAAATGCTCGTCGCGTTCAAATCGAAATCCGCCCAGGGTAAAAGGACGATAGCCGTGCTCGTTAGGCACGTCGCCCAACTGAATTGGTGAAGTTGTCATATTATCTCCCCGCTCACTTAGTACTTCTGACAGATTTCGGACCATCGTTCGACGGTGTCAGGACCTGACACCGTCTGCAACAACACGACGGAAGGCTTCTCAGCTCGCATGCGATAGCAACGACCCGCGGGAAGGAGCGCTAGATGTCCACGACGCGCGATGACCTTACCCATGACTGTGCCCTTTGGTTCACCACTCAACGCAATGGAACCAGATGCCGACGGGTCAACCAAAGGGTGCTCGGGATCAAGCAAGTCAATGACCACCTCGCCGTCGACCACCATTGCGAACTCGTCGTGAGGGGTCACTCGCCAACTCGACGTACCCTCGGCGCGAATCACTTCGAGGACGTATTCTTGATTTTTCGCGACCGCTACTTTCTCCCAGGGTTTTGCCTTGCTCGCAACCTCGAAAATGTTGGAAAAAACGTAATTCTTCGGATCATCGTTGATGACCTCAACGCCACCCTTTTCGTAGCCATCGAGCCCCGCGAATATCGTTTTGTATTTCGTCACCGCCCCCCCCTTTACTTGATGTCGTCAAAACTTCGAGAACAGCGAAATCCTCAAACTCGCACCGTCGCAAGAGCGCAGACAGCACCCTTCCGACGCCAAAGACGGCAGGCTCCCCACGTCCTAGGCTCGGCCCACCGCGTTCTTGGTCAGAGCCTGAACATAACCACAAAAGGTTTCAAAATCAAGTATTAAATTCACTCGTTGACAATGCTATGTTTCGCCAAAGCAGTATCTAGATCAGGGGGAATTTAGAAATGCGCAATGACAATGAATCGGGAGTGTCCGAACGCGAGTTGAGTCGCCGGACGCTTCTTCAGGGGGGCATCGCCGGGCTGGCTGCCGTTGGACTCAGCGGGGCCGTCGACTTGGCCAACCCACTCGCCGCCGGAGCAACCAGCGTTGGAAAAACAATCAAATTTGGCTACGTGAGTCCAGAAACGGGACCGCTCGCAGCGTTCGGGGCGGCCGACACCTTTGTCATCGGCGCCTTGAAGTCGCTGCTCGCCAAGGGGGTCACCATCAAGGGTGTCACGTATCCCATCGAGGTGATCGTGAAGGACAGTCAATCAACGGACGCGACAGCGGCATCGGTCGCTGAAGACCTCATCAAGAACGACAAGGTCGACGTCATACTCGTGTCTTCTACGCCCGATACAACCAATCCAGTGTCGGACCAGTGTGAAGCGAATCACGTGCCTTGCATCAGCACCGTCGCGCCATGGCAGTCGTGGTTTTTCGGTCGTGGCGCGACACCCACCACAAAATATAAGTGGACCTACCACTTCTTTTGGGGATTGGAAGATGTTGAGGCCGTGTACTCGGACATTTGGAGCGCCGTCGCCAACAACAAGATCATCGGAGGTCTTTGGCCCAACGACAGCGACGGTGACGCATTCGCGAGCACGACGACTGGTTTCCCATCCTTTGCGAAGCCGCTCGGGTATTCCATCGTCGATCCTGGTCGCTACACGGACCTGACGACTGACTTCACTGCGCAGATCACCGCGTTCCGCAACGGGAATTGCGAGATTCTTACGGGCGTGCCAATTCCACCGGACTTCACCACGTTCTACAAGCAAGCAGCATCGCAGGGTTACATTCCCAAGGTCGCAACAATTGCCAAGGCGATGCTCTTCCCGAGCTCAGCGCAAGCGCTGGGTTCACTGGCGGAGAACATTGGGACCGAATATTGGTGGGGACCCACGCACCCGTACGTCAGTTCCATCACGAAGCAGAACTGTGCGCACATCGCCGCTGATTATGAGAAGAAGACGGGTGACCAGTGGACCCAGCCAATTGGTTTCGTGCATGCCCTCTTTGAGGTTGCAATCGCGACACTAAAGAGCTCGGGTCAAGCACACAATCCGAGCGCCTTCGTGTCGGCCCTTTCGAAATTGAAGCTCAATACGATCGTCGGACCGCTCGATTGGACCAAGGGACCTGTACCCAACGTCACCAAGACTCCCCTCGTCGGAGGGCAGTGGCGCGCTGGCAACACCCAATCGGGCTACGCGCTCGTCGTCGTGACCAACGCGCAACACCCGAACATTCCCTTGGGTGGCAAGCCTGAAGCAATTGCGGGAGCAACCGTCTGACGGATCAGCCACTCCTACAAATCACCGAGCTCGAGAAACGCCTGGGATCAGTCGTCGTCGCTGACGGCGTCTCGTTGAGCGTTGATCGAGGAAGCATTGTTGGCATGGTGGGCCCAAACGGGGCCGGGAAAACCACCATGCTGGCAATGATCGGTGGTGACGTCCGGGCGGACAGCGGCACTATCGTGTTCAACGACCGCGACGTAACCAACGTACGCTCCTCACATCGAGCGCGTCTCGGGCTCGCGCGTACCTACCAAATTCCGCGTCCCTTCATTGGCCTTACTGTCTTCGAGCACGCGCTGCTCGCCGCCCAACAGGCGGGTGGTCTGCGCGGTGAGGAGGCCAAAGAGAGCGCGGCGTTCGCTATTGAGCGTTGCGGCATGAACCACATCGCGAACGTCGCTGGTGCGCAGTTGCGCTTGCTTGACCGCAAACGCCTGGAGGTCGCACGGGCAATCGCTGGCCGACCGTCACTCGTTCTTCTCGACGAGGTTGCGGGCGGCCTCAGTGATGCAGAAGTCGTCGTGCTGACCGAGATCATCCTTTCGCTTCGTGACGCTGGTCTGACCTTCGTGTGGGTCGAGCACGTGGTGCGAGCGCTCCTCGCAACCGCTGATCGAATGGTGTGCCTGAGTGGCGGGCACATCATCGCGGAAGGCACTCCAGAAGATGTGCTGCAAAGTGCGGCGGTCGTCGAAAGCTACTTCGGAAGCGCGGCGTTGATCGTGGGCCCGCAATGACGCACCTACGTCTTGACAGGGTCACCGCCTACTATGGACACCTCCAAGCGCTCCAAGAGCTCTCGCTGGGGGTTGATCAGGGCGAGATCCTCGCCGTCATTGGCGCAAATGGCGCCGGCAAGTCGACCCTCCTTTCACTCATCTCAGGGGAACAGGCGCCCCGCGAAGGACGAGTGTTCTTCGACGACATCGACATCACCTCACTCGCCCCTCACCAGCGAGTGCGCAAAGGAATTGCCCTCGTGCCCGAGGGTCGCCACCTCTTTGGAACACTCAGCGTCGAAGACAATCTTCGAAGTGGTGCCTCTACACGGCGACGCGGCACGTGGGACCTCGATGCCGTCTACGAGCTCTTTCCCTTCATTGCGGCTCGCCGAAAGCATCGCGCGGCGGTGCTTTCGGGGGGTGAACAACAAGCGGTCGCGATTGGACGAGCGTTGATGTCGAATCCCTCGTTGTTACTGCTCGACGAAGTCAGCCTGGGGCTCGCCCCCGTGATCATCCGTGATCTCTATGCGGCATTACAACGCATCACCGCCGAAGGCACCACCCTCCTAGTAGTCGAACAGAACATCACCGAAGCGCTGGCGGCGGCTAACTACGCGATTTGCCTTCTCGAGGGTCGCGTCGTCCTTGAGGGAAAACCAGACACGCTGAGCCAACGAGCAATCAGTCAAGCGTATTTCGGCCACGACCTAGGACCCTCGTCAAAGGCAGCGTCGTGATCTGGCTAAACGCGGTGGTCCAGGGATTGCTCCTCGGCGGACTCTACGCGATCTTCGCTTGTGGTCTCTCGCTGATGTTTGGTGTGATGCGCCTGGTAAATCTCGCTCACGGCGACATCGGTGTCCTGGCGGCGTATTTCTCGATCATCTTGATCGAGCACTTGGGTGGGAATCCGCTGTGGACCTTTGCGGCGGTGGTACCAGTCGCGGCCCTCGTTGGTTACTTCCTCCAACGATTTCTCTTCGACCGTGCTCTCGACGGTGGTGAATTGTCACCGCTTCTCGTGACGTTCGGCCTCTCGATTGTCATCGAGAACCTCCTCCAACAAACCTTCGGAGCAAATGACCAATCGCTCAATATTGGAGCGCTGTCATATCAAAGTTGGAAGATCGCCACCGACGTGTACGTCGGACGCTTGAACGTCATCATTTTCGTGATTGCGGTGATCGTCATCGTCGGACTCCAGCTTTTCCTCTCAAAGACCCGCACGGGACTTGCGCTTCGCGCGACTGCGGACAATCGACGAGCGGCGTCGCTCAGTGGCATCAATCCCAAGCGCACCCGTTCCATCGCGACCGCCATTGCGCTCGCGACCGTCGCGATTGGAGGATTGTTCCTTGCGATGCGTACGTCCTTTGCTCCCACGTCGGGTTCATCGGATTTGCTATTCGCCTTCGAAGCCGTCATCATCGGGGGACTCGGCAATCTTTGGGGCACCTTGATCGGAGGAATTGCGCTCGGCATCGCTCAAACAGTGGGGAGTCAGATCAACGCCGCTGACGGCATTCTCATTGGAGATCTGGTATTCCTCGCAATTCTCGCGTTTCGACCGCAAGGCTTGGTTGGATTGAAGAGCGAGGTCGCCCGGTGAGTGAGATCACGAATTCACCGCTCGACGTCGCGCCCCTCGTCACGCGAGGTTCCAAAGGATCGCGACTCGGTCTCGGTACGGTGATCGTGGTCGCGGTGCTACTCGCGTTTGCACCCGCCGTCACTGGTGACGCGACCACCAATGACCTCACCCAATTTTTCATCCTTCTCATCATGGCGGTCGGTTGGAATCTCGTCGCGGGTTATGGAGGAATGATCAGTATTGGCCAACAGGCGTTCATTGGTTTCGCGTCCTACGCGGTCCTTGACCTATCGCTGCACGGGGTGTTGGCCTGGTACGGAGTTCCGATTGCCATCGTCCTTTCGGGTCTCGTCAGCATTCCCGTCTCGTTTCTCGCTTTTCGACTACGAGGTGGGTACTTCGCGATTGGCACCTGGGTCATCGCCCAGGTCTTCCAATTGGTCATTGGTCAACAGTCGAATCTTGGTGGTGGAGCCGGAGCGTCGTTGAATGACCTCAACAATCTAAGTCCCATCACCCGTGACGACATCACCTACTGGTTCGCCCTCGCGCTCTGTGTGCTGGCGCTGGGCGTCACAGGCTTTCTACTTCGAAGTCGAATTGGTATGGCGCTCGTTGCGGTGCGCGACGATGAACACTCCGCCGCCGCCACTGGGGTAAGCGTCGTTCGCACGAAGCGATTCATCTTCATTCTTTCGGCGGCCATTTGCGGCGGCGCTGGCGCGCTGCTCATTATCTCGAACCTGGAGGTCCAGCCCAACTCATCCTTTGCCATCCAATACTCGGCATTCATGATCTTCATGGTGCTGGTCGGCGGCATTGGTTCCTTCGAGGGCCCCATCATCGGAGCGGTGATCTTTTTCATTCTTGAACAGACCCTTGACAACTACGGCGTGTGGTATCTGGTCATCCTGGGTGCGTTCGCTATCATCGTCACGCTCTGGTTGCCGCGCGGCATTTGGGGTGCCATTGATCCTCGACACCGGCGATCCCTCGTACCCCTTCGCTATGAGTTGCACGTGGACGAGGGATGACATCTCGACGACTCCGTTTCATCGAATTCTTGACAACGACGACATGATGAGGAGACCATATGCCACGCATCTTCGCTGACGTCGCCGATACGTTCGTACCACATCGCAATCGTCGCCACGGTCTACTGCCCTCAATGATGGTGCTCATGACCGTCGTCACCGGCCTCGTCGATGCGTTCAGCTATCTCGTCCTGGGTCACGTCTTTGTCGCCAATATGACAGGCAACATTGTCTTTCTTGGTTTCGCCTTGGCGGGCGCTCCCGGATTTTCCATCAGTGCCTCACTCGCCGCGCTCGGGGCCTTTGTCGTGGGCGCGGCGATCGGTGGACGACTCTTCGTCTACCGCTCCACGCACCGTGGTTCGCTACTCGTCACTGCCGCCTCAATTCAAAGCGTGTTCCTCGCCATTGCCTTCATCCTGGCGACCCAAACCGCGAATCCGTCGACGGGAGGATACCGCTTCGCACTCATTGGCATGATGGGGATCGCGATGGGGCTCCAAAACGCGACCGCTCGCAAGCTCGCGATACCCGATCTCACGACGACCGTCTTGACCCTCACGATTACCGGGATGGTCGCCGACCTAGGTCACGTCAAGCAGTTGTCCATTACCAACGTGCGCCGCGCAGTCTCAATTCTGGGCATGTTCATTGGCGGGCTCGCCGGAGCAATCCTTGTTCTGCACGCACAGATCTACTGGCCGTTATTGCTCGCCGTCGTTGGCATTCTCGCAGTCGTGGTATTTACCTCGCGAGCGAGTCGCACGAGTGCAGAGTGGTCGGCGCCCTAGGAAGGATTCAAGGACTTTCGAAGCTGGTCGCGCGCGCGGTCCCCGATTTTCTTCAAGGTAGATCCCAAGAAGGGGTTGAGGATTGCAAGAGGTCCACGCAGTTTGAGATTCGCGATGTACGTGACGACGGATTCATCACCGTTCGCGCGAACGGTGATCTCATCTTGTGAGATGAGACGTGACGTCTCGCCCCTCAACACCACACGTGAACCTTCGTCGAATTCACTAATTCGATAAACGATAGGAATCTCTCGCCCATTCGTCACGGTGAGCACGCGAAATTCAGTACCGAGACGCGCTGGTTCATCGGACAATTTCTCCGCAGTCCTCACGCCTGGATCCCAATGCTCGACATTTTGAAATTCCGCCATGTAGTGAAACGCGGCACCAGCCGTGAACGTGGACTCGATCTCTGTCTGGTATCTCGCCATAGGTTGCATCCTATGGTTGTTCCCTCGATGTTCACGCTTGGGTCACTCGGGTACCTCGTTGCGTCGGGCAGTAGTCGAAATTCTTCGATGAAAGTTACCGACCGCTCACTAGGATTGAGATCGATTGATCATTTACACCATTCAGGAGGGCTCAATGCTCGGCGACAAAGATGAACATTTTCAAGGAAAAGGCACTGACCTCAGTGCCCTGCAGGCTCACATTCAAAAGTACCTCACCGACGACGGCTTTACCGTCCAAACGTCACCAACAAGCGACAAGGGTACGGTCATTCAAGCGAAAAAGTCTGGATTCTTGCGTGAGGTTGTCGACGCCGACCGTGCGTTCACCATCACGATCACCGGTACGCCCGCGGATTTCAACGTTCACTTCGGCGTTGGAAAATGGTTGCAGCACCTTGGCGTCGCTGCCATCGAGACGTTGCTGCTCTCGGATCTCTTCCTCGTCGTCGACATCGCTGATTCGGCGTGGAGCCTTGAGGTAGAGAACAAGCTCATTGCCGACGTGAAGAAGTTCGTCGGCTAAACGACGCCTCACCTCTCAGTTCTCGTCCTGATCTGGCGTCAAAGAGTCGTAACGACACTGGTCGCTCCAACTGTTGTCGATAGCCCGACGTCGGTCGGGAAATCAAGACGCGCGACGCCGATGCGAAAGTCGTTGATGCCGAAGTACACGTCAAAACGGTCCGGCTGTCCGATGTCGTCGCGACGGTCGATTCCCGTGGGGAACACTACGTCAGCACTCGTTCCTCGTGGTCCGGGCGTCGGGACGGGCGTCAATATCGGATGCTGGGTTCGAAACACCACGTCTTGAGGGTTCTCCTCGGCGAGGATTGTGATACCGGCCGAATAGGTGAGTCGTTCCTTCCCGGCATCGGGATCGAATTCGCTACTCACACCGTGATAGATGATGAGCCAGCCTTCGGGCGTCAGTACCGGTGGTGTGCCGGAGCCAATCTTGAGATTTTCCCAGGGTGCCTCTGGCGTCACTAATGGGATATGTGTCGCGAAGCGGGTTAACTCCTCACGATCGTCGCCAAGTTGCAAGGGGCTGAAGGATAACCAGATGGACTCGCGACTGAGGTCGAGCTTTCGTTCCTGACCTAGGCGCAGAGTCTCCTCGTGTTCCACACCGGAGAAGTAGGGACGATGCAGCAACGCGAGTTCGAGGTCTCCGGTCGGACCGGGCACTGGACGCGGGAACATCACCGCATCCTTGTTGTCAACATTGTCGAAGGTGATTGCACCGACCGGTGCGAACTTGGCCAACCCCAATCGATCCCAATGCAGCAGGTCGCGCGAGGCGGCAATGGCGATACGAGGGCCTTGCATCGAAAATGCCGTGTAGGTCATGACATACAAATCGATTGGCTCAACGTACGTGATGCGAGGATCCTCACATCCGCCCATCCCTTCACCACGCAATTCGTACGGGGCTTCAGGCTCCAATGCAATACCCATTCGCTCGACACCCACCGGTTCGCCCGCGTCGTCAAAAATCACTCGCATGATCCCGATTCGGCTGTAATTGCCCTTGCCAACGATTCGCGGAAAGAGGTAGAGCTCCCCGTCGGGACCCCGGGCCGCCGCCGGATTGAGGATCCCCTCGATCTCGAACGGATCGTTGATGTCGGCTTCAATGAGCAGCGGCAGCGGTTTCAGTACGAAGGGATTCATGCCATCCTTGTCAGTTGTGTCGATTAGTGCCAACGGGTCACCGCGTCATTTCTTTTGTGATGCGAGTGGCGCAACGTGGCGTCGGGACGCGACGTAGCGTCATTGTTCTCCTGTTGATGCCCCGCATCCGTGAAACTCTAACGCCCTTCTCGACGTACTCCGTGTCACTCGGCCGAGAATCGTGCCCCGCGTCACCAGCAACCCAATGAATGGTCATCCCACTACGGAGCGAGCACGTCGAGGGTGATGCTGAGCCGAGAGTCATGATCGAAGGCTCTCGCGTACGACGAACCAGGAGGCACGCCATTGAACCTCAACTCCAAAGGAAAAAAGGGCCAGGAAACACTGAAACGGCGCGGTTACTTCGACGATATGTTGGAGCAATACGAATAGCCTTCCTCTCCACGGCTCCACCCCGCCGATGTGGCATCGCCACGTTCAGTGCCGATTTGATGGGAGCCATCGAAGATGTCGATCCAAAAGTCATCTGTTACGTCGCCGCCATTGACGAACCCAGTGCCCTTCGCGCGTACAAATCCAATGTCCGCTGGCGTATCCGCCAAGATCGCGAAAACAGCTTTCGCCAGGCTGCTCGGGACATCAATGAGTCCAATGTCGATATCGTCATCGTCCAACACGAATTCGGTCTCTACGGCATTTGGAGTGAAGAGACCACGAAGGATGGCTCGACCCACAGCGTCTACCACGACTATCTCTGGTCGTTCCTCGTCGAGCTGAAAAAACCAGTGATCACGACGTTGCATACCGTACTTCCCGAACCTTCGGAGAGCATGCGTGAAGCAATTCGCTCGATCGCCCAAGCGAGCGATGAAGTAGTCGTCATGTCGCACACCGCCGTGTGGCTGCTCGAGACCATTTACGGCATTGACAAGCCGGTGCGCGTCATCGCCCACGGCACACCCGTCATCGACCCAAGTGGTCGCCATACCTTCAAGGCCAAGATGGGTTTGAAGGACCGGACCTTGATCTCCACCTTCGGACTTGTCGATCCGCGAAAAGGCCTCGAGTACATGATCGCTGCCATGCCCGACGTACTGCGCGACCATCCGGATTCGATCTACCTCATTGCTGGTCAGACTCACCCTGACTTACTACGGGTTCAAGGCGAGGCGTACCGCAATGAACTTCGCGACTTGATTCGTCACCTCGGCATTGAAGAGCACGTGAGTTTCATCGACAACTACATGACGCTACGAGAGATAATCGAACTCTTGCTGGCGAGCGATGTCTACGTCACGCCCTACCTCGATCCCAATCAGATCACGAGTGGCACCTTGTCCTACGCCCTGAGCGCCGGAAAGGCCATTATCTCAACGCGCTACCTGCACGCAATCGAAGCCCTCGGCGAAGGTCGTGGACTTCTGGTCGATTTCCGCGATGCCCAGCAACTCGCCGACGCCACGAATTCGATCCTTGACGATGACGCCTTCAAGAGTCGACTCGAACACGCGACCTACGTGTACGGGCGAGAAACCACGTGGCCCAAGTCCGCTCGCGCCTTCCTCGACCTGGCGAATGCGCACGTCCAATCGGCCGAGCATCGTCGAAAGCTCGTGACCCACTCCCCCCAGCGTGGTGCCGGCGCTTGATTCGTCAAATCGCCCGATTGGCGAGACCAGTGCCGGCGCTGTCACCCAACGCAATCGCGATTGCCGTCTACGCCGATGCCAAAGGCCAATTCATCACCGCCCAAGAGGCCGGCTTCGAAGGAGTCGCGTGCGTCGATGACGCGGCGAGGGCACTGCAACTCTACTGTGCGTTGTGGAGCCGCACCGGTTTGGCGTGGGCCAAGGAATGGTGCGATGGTCTCGTAGATTTCATCCTCGCCATGCAACGAGACGATGGTCGCTGGTGCAATTTCATCAAGGACTGGGATGGCGATATCAACGCGGACACCAGAACGTCAGTTGCTGGTGGTCACTTCTGGCACGCCAGAGCAATGCTCGCCTTGGCGAATGGTCGCACCTACTTCGATGACGAGCGAATTGAAGACGCGTTACGACGCGGTGCGACACATCTCGACGACGTTGAAGTGCCCGCCGACGTGCGCGCGCTCCACGTGCTCACGGCCATTGCCCTGCGCGGCCAAGATCCCCGTCTCGACTTCTCGACGATCACCACGTGGTGCGACGAGATTGCCGAATGCAGGAGCGGTGACGTACTCATGAACTCGCCCGACGAAACTGGCCGTCCTCACTTGTGGGGCCACCTTCAAGAGTTTGCGCTCTCGCGAGCGAGCGTCGTGTTGGAGCGACCCGACTTTCTCGACGTCGCCGAGCGAAGCGCGTCGGCCGTCTTTGATGGCGTGATCCGTTCGGGATTCGATCAGCCCCAGACGAGTCCCTACGACGTTGCGACGTCGGTCTTGACGATGTCGGAATTGGCCACGACGACGAAGAATCTCAAGTTCGATGAGTTGCATTCCTTGGCTCGCGAGTGGTTCCACGGACGAAATTCTGCGGGCACTCCCGTGTACGACGTCGAGAATGGGCGCGTTGCCGACGGCATTGACAAAGGATGTCTCAACGCAAGTTCTGGCGCAGAATCGAACATTGAGGGAGCGCTTGCGCTGCTCAATGAAGTAATTGTGCATGCGGGCACTCTCGACGTCGAATCGATCAAGGCGCCACGTACTTCGAATCCAAAAGACCTCTCGTAGTTCCTGTTGTCATCTTGCGGACGTCCTATTTAATAGGACACTATGCAGTATCTAAAAGTCATGAATGTAAAAATGAAGGTGCATTTTCACTTTTAAAGATAGATTTCTAGTCTTTACAAGAAGACCTTTTGGTGCAATAGAACTATAATAGTTACTAAGATAACTATTGAGGTGTGGAAATGGCCAATCATGACGAAGAGCGAGCGATTTCTCTTGGCGAGAGCATACGGTCCTTGCGCATTCAACGACGATTCACCCAAAGCGAACTAGCCGAACACGCCAACGTATCCCTCGGCGCGCTGAAGAACCTAGAAAAAGGACGAGCCTCGATTGCAACACTGGTGAGGGTCATCCACGCGCTGGGTCACGATGCATGGCTGGAGTCCTTGGCACCCGCGTCGAACTCGTTCAATCCCCTCGATCTCATAGGCCAGCGGCGCCCGGCCCCATCTCGAGCACCGCAACGCGTCCGCCACAGCAAGAATGAATCGTGACGTACCGACAAGCCCGACTCATTGAGGTGTGGGCGTGGGGTGCGCGAGTTGGCGCCGTCGCACCCGACCCGGCGACGCAGCGCCAAGTATTCGCCTACGACCCAGCGTGGGTCACGACGGGATTCGAACTCTCGCCGATCGAGATGCCACTGCGCGAACGTCCATACGACAATAGCCAATGGCCCAATCTTGCCCCTGACGCGTTTCTTGGACTGGTCCCCCTCGTCGCAGACAGTCTGCCCGACGCTTTCGGTAATGCCCTCGTGAATGCTTGGATGGCCGAACAGGGCGTTGGGGTCGAGAGTATCTCTCCCCTCGACCGCCTGGCCTACGCAGCCAATCGCGCAATGGGCGCGCTCGAGTTTCGTCCTCCCGCACTCACGCGCGCCAAGGACGCAACGAGCGTGCTCTCCCTTGCCGATCTCGTGCGCGCCGCTCGATTGACCGTTCGCGGTGAGCTCGCCAGCGAGACGGGCGCGCACGCGGCGATCCAACAACTCATCCAAGTTGGCTCGAGCGCCGGTGGCGCTCGAGCGAAGGCGGTCGTTGCCTTTAACCCTTCGACCTACCAGATCGCGTCCGCATTGGCCCCACTCGACGAAGGCTTCGAGCACTGGATCATCAAGCTCGACGGCGTGAGCGGCACGGGGATGGATGGACACGGCGGCGGCCTCGGCGACAGCGCACCGTACGGGCGCATCGAATACGCCTACAGTTTGATGGCGCGCGCCGCCGGCATCGACATGACGGAATGCCGTTTGCTCGCCGAAGGTCCCCGCCGACACTTCATGACCCGTCGCTTCGACCGCAACAATGGCGGTGAACGAATCCACGTAATCTCTCTCGCTGCCCTCGCCCACCTTGATCCCCGCCAGGTCGGCGCCCACAGTTACGACCAGTACCTTGGAGCGGTCAAACAATTGAAGCTTGACGACCAGAGCCTCCAACAAGCTTTTCGGCGCATGGCCTTCAACGTAGCTGCCGTCAATCGAGATGATCACACCAAGAATTTCGCGTTTCTGCGGGCACGCGAGGGCGACTGGCGACTCGCCCCGGCCTTTGACATCCTGCACACCCACCGCGCTGCAAGCAAATGGACGAGTCGCCATAATCTTCGCGTGAATGGAAAGATCGAGAACATCACGTTGAACGACCTCTACGCCGTCGGCGAGCGTCACGAAGTATCGGGATATAGACGGGCTGTCCGTGAAGTTTTGGACAGCGTCGATCATTGGCCACAGTTCGCCGATCTGGCTGAATTGGACGCCGACACGACCCGCGCAGTTGAAACTGACCTCACGGAGCATCGACCAAACTAGGACTTTGTTATCGAGGCGACAATTCCTCAAACACGCAAGACTGAAACCTAATTTCTTGGCACATACCGCATCGCCACGGCGCCTGCGTCGAACGTCATTTGGTCCACGAGCTTCAAGTTCACAAATTTTGAGAGTCCAGCGAACGGCGTCGGACCGTATCCGGCCAGTCTCGGATGCACGACGAACTCGTACTCGTCGATCAATCCAAGTTCAGCCAATGCGAGTGGGAGCTTCAAGCCCCCCAAGAAGAGCCCATTGCCGGACTCACTCTTGAGTTGTCGAACAGCCTCGTCCAAATCGCCGTGCACTAGCACCGCATTCCAGTCCACGTGCTTGAGGGTGCTCGACACGACGTATTTCTTCGCGGCGTTGATCGACCGGGTGAACAAATCTTCCTGATCTTGCCCCACTTGCTTGACATTTGGCGATCGGAACGCCGACTCCATCATTTCGTACGTCACCCGACCAAAGAGAAGGGCATCGGCTTGGTTGATACTTTCGGAGGCGTGACGGTGCAAATCTTCGCTCGGAGTTATCGCGAGGTGATCGCAACATCCGTCCAAGGTGACGTTGATGGAGTAACGAAGGGGTCGCACCTGGCAAGGGTACCGCCAGAGAGGCGATAAACCAAGCATCGCTCACTAGTCGAGTTTTCAAGGCAGCGTGTTCGGATGGGCCGAAGCGTCGCACTGGTCGACCTTCGTATTTGATTGACCAATCAATTGCGGCTTGGTGACGGCTGTGAAACAATAATGCCGGCAGAACAAGGCGAAAGTGTCTTGAGAATTTCTCCACTAGACAGCGACGACGCCGCTTCACAACCAAAGGAGTTCCCATGGCAGACATTCGCCTCCGCGTAGGCATTAAAGCCCCCGTAGACGAGGTCTTTCGTACATTTGCAACCGTGGAAGGCCTCAAAACGTTCTGGACTGAAAAAATTGACGGCGAATCGCGCGAAGGAGAATTGTTGCGTTTTTTCTTCATTGGTGAAACGCCAAGAGCGGTGATGCGCGTTGATGAGATCAAAAATCAGCGCCTCGTGCGATGGCGCTGCATGGTGGGCCCAGCCGAATGGGTTCACACGAAAGTCATCTTTGACATTGGTTTCGATGATGACGAAACGTCGGTTTTATTCACTCACGCCGACTGGACCGATACTGGCCCCTTCATGCACCATTGCAGTACCAAGTGGGCGTATTTCTTGTTGGGACTCAAGGACATGCTTGAAACCGGTGCGCCCTCGATTGCGTTTCCAAACGATGCCCACATAAGCAAGTGGGGATGAATCGGCTGAAGATTGTGGTTTCGACTACTTGCAGGTCAAGCAACTCGTCAACTGACAAATACAATCAGCGCTGCGTTCAATACAGTACTGTACAAAGGCCGTCTAACTTCGGTTTCATCGCAGTTTCGATCAATTTTGGTCAGGGTGAGCAGCGACGTGAGCAACATTCGCAGCAACGCAAGTAGTTCAATCAGCTTTGAACATTGTGGAGTGACCCTAAAATCGAGTGAGTGTAAATCAGAAGTAATGCCTCTTCGTCATGTTGTCCTCCTCGCCCCCTTCGGAAGCATCAGGACTCTCGTTCGAGGTGGATCATTTCAAGGGGGGTCCGCGCACCCTCATCGTGAGCAATTCGACCAAGGAGTATCGAGCACAGAGGTGAACGACGGCAAGTACCACTTGCGTGTCACGCAGGTCGTCAACTTACCGGTCAACAGCAGACTTCAACTTCAGTAGAGGCTTAATTGTGGGTTTACTAGTAGAACGAAGAAGTGAACAATTGGTCATTTAGATGCGCCAAAATTCTTCTCTCAAGTCTCCTAGTTTCTGCGGCCACGCTTACCGCGTCACCCGCGATCGGGATTGTCTCTACCATCTTGGTCAGCACCACTAGCGACGTCGTCAATGGTGACACCAGTAGCGTTTCGAGCTTGTTAGCCAATCCTGGTGCTGACGGCATTTCACTTCGAGAGGCGATACTCGCGACGAACAACAGTCAGGGTACGGAATCCATCTCGTTCGCGCCGTCTTTGAAGGGGCAAACGATTTCGCTCACTTCGCCCCTGCCGCCACTTCGAAGTGGAGGAGTGACCATCAGCGGTGACACTGACGGGACTGGTGAAGCCGAAGTGACGTTGGATAAAGCACCGTCGTTCCAGGGATTAGGTACTGGACTTACGATTGCATCAAGCTTCAATACGATCAACGCTCTCACGCTGTCGGGCTTTGGAATCGGTATCGATATTGATCCGCCCCCTCTTAATAGCCAATCCTTAGCTACTCATGAAACTTTCAACGGAAACACTGTGAGCAACATGAACATGGAAAACATTCAACAATTTGGTGTTCTCATGGGGTCGATGTACTTACAAGGATGTGGGCTTTTCGGTGGCACCGCAACGCCGTGCACGACGGACGACACATGGAGCAACACCGCGATTACGGGCAACACCATTGAAACAATGGACACGGGATTCGCAATCAAGGATTCTGATGCCGGCGATACATTCTCGAACGTGACGGTCGCAAAAAACACGATTGCCGTGCAAGGATATGACGGCGCAATCAGCGTGGAGATTGGCTCCAATGCAACGGGCTCCAGCGTTTCCGGAGTGATTATCAGTGGCAACAAAATCACCGGTCAGACTGGCGAGGGCATCGATGTTGGACCTGGAACGAATCGAGCAGTCGGTAACAGAATCGAACAGGTTCAAATACTCGATAATTCAGTCGACCTCGTCAATAAGGGCTTGACTATCTGCTGCCAAGGAATTGTGCTCTTTGCTGGAACCGACGCCCCCAGTGCCACGGACCCAAACGTGCTTCCGCTGGGTTATCCGGACTCAAATTCACTGACCGATGTTTTGGTGAAAGGAAACGACGTCAGTGGCACCTTGACAACCGGCATACTCGTCCAGGCGGGACTGGGCGCCGGAGGTTCATCGAACTCGATTTCAGACATTTCCATTGCTAACAACCAAGTCAATACGTCACTGAAAGCTAACGGCATCAAGGTAGTGAATGGAAGTGGAACCCCACTTGGAGGACGCGTTGCGACGTCCAATCACATCAGCACGGTTTCAATAGATGCGAATCGAGTAGCGACGGGCGTCGTGCCGCTCCAGCCGACCAACGGTTACGGTGCAATCGACATCGAAGGCGGCGGCGATCCCTCGGTTTCGAACGGTATTTCAAATGTGAATATCGTGAACGACGTCGTAACTTCATCGAATAGCGCAGTGGTGGTCATCGGCGGCGAAGGGAAAAGTGGCATGACATCGGGCAACACGGTGCAGGGCCTCCGATTGGAAAACGACACGCTAGTAAACCCGAGCGGCAATGTCCTAGACGTTGCGGCAAATTCCTTTGGTGCCACTGAAGACATGATCACCGGACTCAACGTCGTCAATTGCATTCTCTGGGGTTCGATTGAAGGACAAGTGACCCCTTCTATGCTGAGCCACTCCTTGGTTCAAAAATCGTCCTGGTCCGGACGAAATGGGAACGTGACCGGGGACCCAAGATTCACGAACGTTGCGGGTGACAATTTTCAGCTACTTCCCAAGAGTCCGGCGCGCGCGGCAGGGACACCACTCGGTGCTCCCGCGATCGATATCAATGGTCGCGCTCGCACTTCTAGGCATATCGACATTGGCGCCTACCAAAGTTCCTGAGACATACGCCGTACAAGAATATGCAAGTCAATGCTGATTGCCGAAATTAGCCTCTCCGCGAGAAAAATCGCTGGCGACGAGGTAACATTCGCGTCAGCGCGTGTATGACGGTGCCCCCACACCATAGACAGATGGTACGGCCGAGTCGAAGAATCTTCGCCGACAACTAGATGTTGGGGGAATCCATGGACACCACCACGACGACGATTGCGAACAACGCGACGCATCCAGTTCTTTCGTACAGCCAAGACGTCGTCTTTCTCTCTTTCGTTGTTGGAGGCGCTCTTCTTGCTGGCATCATTGTGCTCATCGGCCGTGGACGGTTTTGGGGCTCAAAGACGACTCCTGATCCCTCAGAATCGGTGATCCGCAGTTGGCTAGCTATATCCCTAGTCTTCGGCTTGCTCGTCTTGTGCACTGCGGCGTTCGTTGTGAACGACGAACAACTAAGAAGCACACTCTTGGGCGGTCTCATCGCGAGCGTGAGCGCCGCCGTGACGTTTTATTTCTCATCGAAGGCTACAGATCAAGCTGTTAGTGCTGTCGTCAATCTTTCGCAAGGCAACGTACAATCGGTCACCAGCGCTCCCCCACAGGGAACTGTTGGCCAAGTTTATTCGTATCAGTTCAGCGCCAATGGTCTGAAATCTGCAATATTTCATTTTGAACCGGGACCGTCAAAGTCACTCCCCAAAGGTCTGAAACTTGACCCGAATGGGAACCTTCATGGAACACCGACGGCATCAGGTAGTTTTAGTTTCAGAGTGAACGCACGAACAGCGGACGGTACCCTTCTGAGTCAGCCCGTGACGATTGTTATTAACAACAAGAGTTGAACGCCGATTGGAAATGCGACGCAAGAATTGAATGCGCGACGCTGGAGGACATGACCTCAGTCAATGCGCTTGCTGGTTAGCCCCTGTCCGCCATTGTCCGAATATCTTCTGCACAACCTGCAAATAGCGAGGAAGTGTTTCACCTTGAAGTGTGACTGCCTCCGGTAGAATTGGAATGTGACTGCAAAGACGCGAGCTTCTGTTTCTATGGTCCTTGTGATCACAAAAACCCCTCTGACAAGCGGACTGACGACAGTCAACTAAATGTGCAGCAATCCCGGATACCCTCTGTAACGTATCGATATTCTCACCTCGATTGAAGGTGTCGAGTTTGACTCTGCACGGTCGCGGCGTCTCACGGTTCGTATCGATGGTTTGCACCTTCCCTTCATAAGCCGCGATGACCTGATTGCAAATAAGCGCGTCGCCGGCAGCCCGCAGGAAAACGCTGACGTGGCTCGACTCGTAGCACTCGATTCTGACTAACGACAAGTCGGACTAAAAAACACTCCCTAAACGGAGGCGAAATAAACAGTGAAGGTCCAGTGGGCTGGACGCTCGAGTAAGCGATACTGGACCCATGGCGGATCGCAACGTCTTGGGCGGACCATTGGAGCTTTGTGGCACTGACCCCGTCACCGGTTTCTACCGCGACGGTTGCTGCACCTCAGGGCCAGAAGACCTCGGGAGCCACACAATCTGTGCGGTCGTCACCGCAGAATTTCTCGAGCACCAAAAGTCAATTGGCAACGACTTGAGCACACCAATGCTTCAGTACGGGTTCCCAGGATTGGTGCCCGGCGACCGATGGTGCGTGACTGCGGTCAATTGGCTGCGTGCCCACCACGATGGTGCAGCAGCGTTCGTCGTTCTCGCGTCGACCCACGAAAGAGCACTCGAGATTGTGCCTCTCGAAATTCTCCGCGAGCATGGCGTCGATGTCCCGTCCAGTCCAGACGACTACTGACGCCTTCAGAAATTGAAGAGGAGGTTCTCCTGCTCTGCGTTGCTCGACCGGATCACCACGACTTGTTCGCTGGGCATTGCGAGGCACTCGGCGTATTCATCTGACAATCACCTAACGGCGTTAGTAACAACGACGAAATGGCGACTTAGGCGCGGGCAAAGTTTTCGGCGAGCGATTCCACAATCTCTCCGTACAACGCCGGAGGTACGTCGTGCCCCATGCCGGGCACGATCTTGAGTATTGCGTTAGGAATAGCGTCGGCAGTGGCCACTCCGCCCGACGGATTGACCAACGGATCGTCGGCACCGTGTATGACGAGCGTCGGTACGTCAACTGCGCGAAGGGCTTCGGTGCGGTTGGGTTGTCCAATGACCGCGGCGAGCTGGCGAACCATTCCGGAAGGATGAAACGCCCGATCGTAGGCTGAGCCTGCGTACTCGCGAAGTTGCGCCTCGTCCGCCGGGAAGCCCGGAGAGCCAATCACCTTCGACGTACGAACGCGCGACTCGATCGCCTCATCCCTCGTGGTCGGTGCCGGTCCCAAGAGTGCGCCGAGTGCTTCCGGCGAAGCTTGACCCACCTCCGGGTCGCCTGTCGTCGACATGATCGAGGTGAGTGATTGAGTCTTGTCGGGGTACGCAATCGCGAATGTCTGAGCGATCATGCCTCCCATCGACGCACCCACGATGTGCGCTGAAGAGATGCCGAGTGCGTCGAGTAGACCCGCCGCGTCAGCAGCCATGTCCGTGAGTGCGTACGGTGCACTGACTTTGCCTGACATGACCTCGCCGAGATCATCGACCCCGGTGTCATCGAACGAGCTGGACAGTCCCACGTCGCGGTTATCGAAACGAATCACGTAGTACCCTCGGTCGGCGATACTTTGACAGAACTCGGGGTCCCACAAGGTCATCTGCACGCCGAGTCCCATGATCAACAAGACGGGCGGTGAGGTCGGGTCACCGAACGTGTCGAACTCAATAGTTATTCCGTTGGCTTGTGCGCTTGACATGACGTGAGACTACTTCGTGCGGACGCACGTCACACTCGTTTGCTGAGGACACTGGCTCTCCTCGCTTGACGCAATTGCGCTGCACCCGACGACGAGAGACGATCGGTGTTTGGATGCACAACAGACGCTGCTTACGAGTGACTCCGAAGGAAACTGCGAAGGGGTCCGTTGACCTCATCGGGATGACTCAGATTCGACGCGTGTCCCGCGCCGGCGATGCGGACGAGCTTCTCGCAGTGAGGTAGCAATGACTCCAATCGTTCCGCCTTGTCCATCGAGATCGCGACGTCGTTCTCGCCGTGGAAAATAATCGTCGGCGCCGTGATCTCTGGGATTCGATCCCAGATGTCGTCTCGATCCATCAAGGCACGAAATGGGATGACGTTGTCTTCTCTCGGCCGGGCGACCCACTTGGCGACCCAAGGCGAGTGGTCGTAACCGGGGCTCATGATCATGTCGGCGACCGCGCTGAGGGTCACGTCAGACGGACCATTCTCGACCCAATCGGCATTCATTGCTTCGAAGAGAGGTCGTACGTCGTCCGCTTCGACGCCGCCCTGGGTGTCGATCAATCCGAGTCCGCGTACCCGCTCGGGAGCACGAAGCGCAGCGCGCATCGACAAGAAACCGCCTTGCGACATGCCGACGAAGAAAGCTGCGTCGATTCCCAGATGACTTAGCAGTGCGAGCGCGTCATCAGCCGAATCCCAATACGTGAAGGGCGCAGTTGCCGCGGTGGCACCAAACCCGCGCTCGTCCCACGTGATGCAACGAAATTCGTCGGCGAGCGCCGCCACCTGCGGCTCGAACATCTCGTGGTCCATGAGAAATCCGTGACTGAAGAGGACCGGCGCACCGTCTCCCCCGGAGTCTTCAAAATACAGGCGTTGACCATTCACGTCAGCAAACGACATTTTGCTCCCCCTCGTTTCGTATCGTGCACTGCGCGACCGTCGCAATCGTTCCCGTTCGCAAGGAACTCATCGACGACTTTGATTCGGGCACCTCACATCGCGCACCCCCCTAGGGTTGGAACCTACACCTTGTCAAAAGCACCGACTCGAAGTTTTTGGATCTCGCCGTCACCATTCGAGAAGACGGTGCGTGCGACGACCACACCTCGCCGAGAGGATCAGTTGGATACTCTCGCCCGCCCGGGCATCCGACGCAACGCTTGATTGCAACCACAGATTTCCTGGTACGAGTCCAGACGGTGGAACGACGATGATTTCCAACGAAATTAAGCGCGCCATACAGTAGTCTTCCGTGAACGCCTCGGGCGAGGCGCGTCATTGTCCAAGGGGGACAACAATATGAGTGTCGTCGTTACGATTAGTTTTCCAGTGGCTGACGTTGCCAAGGCGATCGAGGGTCTTCACAGTAATTCGACTTTTTTTGAGGAAACATCAGCAAGTACGAAGGGTGCCGGCGTGGTCAGCCACCGGTTTGTGGCTGGGAAAGGCGAACTTATAGTTATCGATGAATGGGACACGGCGGAGCACTTCCAAAGTTTCTTCGCCGCCAACCCGAAGATCGGCGATGTTATGGGCTCGATTGGAATGAATGGCGCGCCTACCATCACGATCTATGACTCAATCGACGGTCCAGGGACTTTTTAGATTCCTGTGTGAATTGGCTTCATCGGTCGTCGATGGCGTTCGGCCGAACCAATCCCATGGCTTGTCTCGGATTTGTATGCCCAGTACTCCATCTCGAGAGTTCTTTCTCAACGGCCAAATAGTGTGCCTCCGCGCGGACAAACGCATGGATCAGAGGATGCCGGACGCGTGCTTCTAAAGCGGGAATTCTTTGAGCGGCCACCCGATACCGTCGCGCGCGAACTCATTGGCGCAATCATGATTGTTCGCCATGACGGCGTCGCGACGCGTGTGCGTATCGAGGAAACCGAGGCGTACGGTGGGCTCGACGATCCGGCCTCGCACGCCTTTCGAGGTCCAACGCCACGTTCGGCGATCATGTTCGACAAGGCGGGAGTGCTCTACATCTATCGTAGCTACGGGATTCACTGGTGTTTGAACGTAGTCACTGAGCGCGTCGGTATCGCGTGCGCGGTCCTACTTCGCGCCGGACAGATTCTCCCAAGTTCCGCGTCGCAGACCTCACTGGGTGGCACGTCGAGACTCCTGCGCGGTCCCGGCATTCTTACGCGCGAACTCGGCATTAGCGGTGTCGACAATGGCGCCGACTGCTGCCAAGGGACTCCGGCGAGATTCCGATTCGACCGTCGTGACGAACCGTTGTCGTTCGAAATCGGAGTATCGGAGCGAATCGGAATATCGCAAAACCGCCAGCGAATGTCGCGGTATTTCATCGTGGGTAGTCCCGCAATATCGAAGAGGCGTTAATCCGTGAGGTTTGGCTTCGCTGGCCATATATTTCGACCGTCACAGTTGGTCCCCACCCCTCCCTCGGTATACCATCTCGACGTCAATGTACGCTCAAGAGCATGAGCCTCGAATGGGAACAGGTAATAGTCGATGCGCAGGACCCTTCGTCATTAGGGCGTTGGTGGCAAGAAGCACTCCAATGGGTCATCGTCAACGACGACCCTGACGAATTCGAGATCCGTCCGACCCCCGACCAATTACCGGGCCTTCTCTTCGTCGCAGTGCCGCAGTTGAAAACTGGGAAGAATAGGCTCCATATCGACGTGCGCCCCGACGATCAAGAACGTGAGGTCGATCGATTGCTCACATTGGGCGCTTCAAAGGTTGACATTGGTCAGGGTGAGCAAACGTGGGTCGTTCTCGCCGATCCAGAAGGCAACGAATTTTGCGTGCTACGCCGGCGCTCTGTGAATTGACGCCTCCGCCCTAGCTGTGGCCTATTTCGGTTTGAATATCAGGGTTTCGTCTCCCGCGAGCACCGTCGAGTCGTGGGAGCGTCGTTGTCGAGCTAATAAATAGGGCTCAACGGCACACGCTGTTCGCGTCGGTCGCGCTCAAGCACTGGGGGGTCGAGCGTTGAAATCCACTTTTGGAGGTCGCGAGCGAGAGTGGCGCCAAGATTGACGACGTGACGCAATGTGGTCGAACAGTCGATCGCTCCACCTCAGTCAAGTGGCGCATTACGCGTCAGAGGACATTGGAGAATTGTCCGCTGGCGCTCGCATGCCTGTAACGCTTGGAAAAAGTAGTGTCCCTCCGACAAACACCGCGAGTAGAACCGCCGCACCGACAATTGTCGTCGTCATTCCGCAGACTTCTTGAATTGGGCCGACGACCGCCATTCCTATTGGCAGGAATACCAGCGACCCGAACCAGTCATACGCACTCACGCGCGACAGCACTTCGGAGGGTATTTCGCGTTGCATCGTGGTCGCCCATAGCGTGCCAAACACTGTCAATCCAAATCCGGCGACGAAGCCACCGACACCGATGATCAGAACGTGTGCCCGCATCGCTAATGCAACCAGAGGAAATACCCACAGCAACGTAGCGAGCGTCGCCGTCAACAACGGCCTCGTCGGATTCCAACGCAACATCACAAGTCCGCCAAGTACGGAACCCGCCCCTTCGAGCGCAAGTATCAATCCCCACGCCGGCGCTCCACCAAGCGACTGCTTGGCGATCACCGGTCCAAGAACGAACATCGGGGCAAAGATCAGCACGTTCACGCATGAAAATTCGACCACGATGACCCAGAGCCAGGTGCGTGACCAGAATTCAGTCCATCCAGTACGGAGTTGGAACAGGAAGGTCTCGACCGATTCGCTGGGAATCCACTCGATGCTGATGAGATACAGGGAGACGACACTCACGCCATACGTCGCACCATCAACGAGGACGGCCCAACCTGGGTTAGAAACGGCGATGATGATCCCCGCAATCGCGGGACCGATGATACCGGCGAACGAACTCGACAAACTATTGAGCGCATTCGCCTGGAGTAGTTTTGTTTCCGAAACGACTTGCGGGACGAGCCCCGTCAGTGCTGGCATGAAAAAAGCGGTGCCAATCCCGACGGCAGCGGCGAGGGCCATAAACCCCCACAGAGGTGGGGTCGCCAGGAAGATCCAGACACCTAAACCAAGCTCGGCGAACGTGCGCAACAAGTCCGCACTCAACATGACGACGCGGCGGCTGAAACGATCCGCGATAACGCCACCGACCAGTAACAGCACTACGAGGGGCGTGAGGCCTGATGCCGAGACGAAACCCACGTCGCTCGCCGTGCCGTGCTGTAGCACGGCGAAGGCGATTGCGACCGGCGCCATTCCGCTACCGATTTGTGAGGTCGTCTGTCCCACGAAGAAGAGGCGAAAGTTTCGTTCCCTGAGGGCACCCACCCACTCGTTTAGTTGCATCGCCAAAGCGTATTCGCACGGTTCTAACGCGACACTTCGATGGACTCATTCGTGCTTGACGCCAGCAGGGCAAGTGGGACTTTGAACGCTTCGAGACGTGGAGTTTCGCAGGGTGAACCTGCGAGCGAATCCGCCAAAGTACGATTCCTCACTGTGGAGATTCGTGTGGCGGAGGAGAACGACTGGCCGAGCATTTATCGCATCTTCCGCGACACCGTCGACGCGGGTACGACCTACGCGCTCCCCGAGGGACTGTCGTTGGCTGAAGCACGTCCCTTTTGGATGGAATCGCCGCCCGCTCTCACCGTGGTCGCGATTGACGAAGGTGTCGTGTTGGGTTCGGCGAAAATGGGACCGAACCGCCCCGGTCGAGGTGCGCACGTTGCAACGGCGAGTTTCATGGTGGACGCAGCCCAGCAAGGTCGAGGCGTGGGCACGGCGTTGGGCACATACACGCTGGAGTGGGCCCGAAGCGGTGGGTACCTCGCGATGCAGTTCAACGCGGTCGTCGAGACCAACGAGGCCGCCGTGCACCTATGGACGAAATTGGGCTTCGAGATTCTCACGACCGTGCCGAAGGCGTTTCGCCACTCTGAATTCGGCCTAGTCGGACTTCACGTTATGTACCAGCGCTTCTAATCCATTGTTCGACTTCATCGTCAGCGCTTGTCGTTGGTGTCGAGTTGCATCGGACTCGTTGATGGTGTGCAACTCGCGAATCACGTGATCTCACTTGTGGTCGTCCACAACAACCGAAAGCATCGAACGCATTCGATCGATCTCGCCCGCCGTCATGTTCGGGTTCTGGCATTTCCATTCGACAACGGTGGCTACCACCGACTCGAGATCAGTTCTCGGGAAGGGTCGGAGAAACGCCTGTAAAAGAATTTGCCGCCCGATTCTCGCTTCTGCTCTCTTCAGACGACCACCCGGTGCATTTGCAGAAGCAAGCAGCACCCACGTCGCGGCGACGTCGATGAGGGGATCACCGCGCGCCGCACCCGGCCAGTCGATCACTATGGGACCCTTTCTCGAGATCATCACACTGAGCGGATGTAAGTCCATATGGAGGAGTTGATTGCCGATGCCACAAGGGGCCGCCGGCATCCACTCTGGTGCCGACATGCCATGAAGAACTTCGTGAAGTTGAGCCAATTCAGATCCAAAACGACGCAACTTCCATGGTTGCGTGGAGGCCGCTTGGACCATGGTCGGACCTTCGACGCGTTCCATGACCATATCGACGCCATCCTCGCTCACCTCAAGCACTTCAGGCACGGGGAACCCCTGGGCACCCACGAATTACATCACCCTTGCTTCAAATAATTGCGAGCGACCCTTACGTGAACGACGCAGGACCGCTCCTTTGCCGTACTCGAAGACATCGGCGTCACGACCTACTCCGAGTAACTTGCCAGGTGCGTCCACGCCTCGAGAATATCCGTCATACAAGACTGCAGACAGATCAGCGATCACGAAGGGTGTAAGACTGCCAGATGGGATTCCAACGGGCGCGGAGGTGCTCGCACACGGTGCTTGCGGCGGTACTCGTGATCACTCTGATGATGCAAGTCACGAACGCATTGGCGAGCGCCACTGTAAGAACGTCGACGGTGTCGACGATTTGGACCGAACCAGCGAGCGGTTACGGCTTTGTCCTCGCGGCGATTAATCACGCCCGGACGAGCGTTGAACTTTCGATGTACGAGCTGTCTGACACCGCGATCGAACATGCACTGATTGACAGGGCCCAGAGAGGCGTCAGCGTGAAAGTCATTTTGAATGCCGACTACGAGGGGAAGTCCGAGAACGAGGCTGCCTACGATGCGCTGCGGGCGGGCTCTGTCCACGTTGTATGGGCCCCGGACAATCAGATCTTCCACGCGAAGTACATGGTCGTCGACGACGACACGGCCTACATCGGTACCGGGAACTTTGTGCCGCACGACTATTCGTCAACTCGAGATTTCTGGGTGGCGGACACGCAACCCTCCGACGTATCGGCGATCACCGCCACGTTCAACAGTGACTTCGCCGGTGGCGAGACCACGTATCAAGCGAGCGGCGGACTGGTGTGGAGCCCAGGCTCAACGAACGCTCTCGTAGATCTCATTTCCCTCGCTCGTCAATCACTTCTGATCGAAAACGAGGAGATGGATTCTTCTCCCGTCGAAAAGGCTCTCATCGCCGCGGCCCGTCGAGGTGTCGACGTGAGTATCGTCATGACGAAGGATGCTGAATGGACGGTCGCGCTGGGTCAACTTGCGGCGTCCGGTGTGCACGTGCGACTACTCGGCGCATCACAGATCTACATTCACGCGAAAGTGATCTGCGCCGATTGCACGCCAGATGCCGGCACCGTCTTTATCGGGAGTGAGAATTTCTCCACTTCTTCACTTGACTACAACCGCGAACTCGGGATTATCACTTCGACGCGCGGCGCGGTGCAGGCAGTCCGCACGACCGTTGACGTCGACTTCGCCATCGGAGCGTCGCCCGCTCCCCGCAAATGATGTAAAGGGTACTTGACATTCCGACGTATGTCAAGTACCCTTTACATCATGAAGAATGAAGTGCGCGAGTTCCGACGCAAGCGAGAGTTGTCCCAGGCTGATCTCGCGGAGGGTCTGGGTGTCTCTCGTCAAACGGTCATCGCCATTGAAAGTGGTCGGTACTCGCCGTCACTGCCATTGGCGTTTCGAATTGCGAAGTTCTTCGAAGTCCCCGTCGAAACGATGTTCGACCCATCAGAGGAGGAAGTGCAATGAATGTACGAAAGCACCCACGCTTGCTCGCTCCAGGAGCAGTCTTGGCAATTGGTTCAGTCATGGTGGTAGCGGTAGGGATCGGCCATACCTGGAGCGACGCGCTCATCAGCGAGATCATTATCGTCGCCATCGCTCTCTTCGATTTCTTCTTGGCCGGTACGAAGGGTGACGTCGGCGCCATCTACCGGCGCCGAACCGACGAGCGGCAACGAGAAGTGATCATGAAGGCGTCGCGACTCGCGATGCTCGTGATGTTCGCCCTGTGCTACGGTATCGCCTTCATCTTGATCGCTTTGAACAAGAACTATTGGCAAGAAGATGTCATTGGCAGTGCGGGTGGCGTTGCGTTCTTCGTTGGAATGACGATCTTCGGTGTCCATGACGAAGTAGCTGATAGCTCGTCGCGAGGGATCATGTCGACGGAGGAAGTCAAGCCTCCGATGTGACTTTCACCTTCGGTGCCAGCGAGTAGCACAGCTTTGCCGTGTCGTGTTTTCTCGATCCATTCCTTCTCACATCGATTGCTGCTGAAAGCGTTGCTGGCGTCCGTGCGCCGACGTTTTTCAGTCACCCTCATTGTCATCGAATGTCGTTGCCACCACTTGCGTGTTGTGCAGGTAGTCGCAGTGCTATTCCCTCGCGTGGTCTGTGGCCCCAGCAACGTAGCGCCATGAGAATCACTGCGCCCATACCGATTCAACTCGTCGCCTAGTACCACTACACATTTCTTTAGTATTCAATTCATTAACCTCAAGTTGGCCAAGGGTCAACCTGATCGATACAAGGTCCTTTACTTAAAGATTCACGTTCATTCTCGTCAATATCGACCGATAAAGGCTTTTCATAGACTTCGCGGGCACTCCTCGGGTGGACGATCCAGCGACGTTGCGGCATGTTTTTCAGTGTTAGCCAGAGATTTTCCAGAGCAAGTCAATGAACTCCATCGCGGGCGCTATACGTCGCTCATTCTGGCGCTTCAAAAATGGTCCCCGTACGTTTGCACTCAGGCTCCTCGAATCGTGCACGCTCAACTTCGTCAATCATTTGGTTCAACAAAGTTCCTAAACTCTGCGCTTCGAAAGAACAAGGACGCAAATACTTGGATTCTCCTCGGCATTTTCTGAACAAAAGCGACGACGAGACATTGAAAGTCAACGGATTAATGGAAGCGTGACGAACAGCGACGCACCCGTGTCTACGAGGAGAAACATCCAATCTCGTTGAAGAAACTGGTTGACGATTACGAAGTGAAGGAGTACTGTCGCTGGAGTTGCTCAAATCCCCGGCAACCGCAGCATTCGCTTATCGGTGTCAACTCGCAAAGGGAGCAACGTGTCCAACGTCTGTACTCAATCGTCGAATAGAAATCCTCGAGCGAAGAAATCGCTTCGATTCCTTTTTCGCCCTTTGTCGATTATCAGGAATTCTTAGATGTTCAAAGAGTCTCCACAATCAGCGAGCGAGAGTGGTCGACCCCGGAGATGGGAATTCCGTCGTCTCATGCTCCTTCTCACTGCGCTCGCGACCATGACAGCGCTGCTCGTGGCGCCGTTGTGGACCGCAACAGCTTCCGCGGACCCGACTTCTCCCAGCGGTGGTTGGTCTTTCACGGTGAGCGGCGGCGACCTCACGCTCACCGGCTGTTCCTCTACTTGTTCCTCTAACCTGGTAATCCCTTCCTCCATTGGGGGCGACCCCGTCACCTCGATTGGTGATTACGCGTTTTATTACAACTACCTCACGTCAGTTACCATTCCCTCCTCAGTCACCTCGATTGGTGACAGCGCTTTCGCCGAAAACAGTCTTACTTCAGTGACCATCCCCTCCTCCGTCACATCGATAAGTAGGGACGCTTTCGGAGCCAACGACCTCACGTCAGTTACCATTCCCTCCGCAGTCACCTCGATTGGTGATTACGCGTTTTATTACAACGACCTCACGTCAGTTACCATTCCCTCCGCAGTCACCTCGATTGGTGATTACGCGTTTTATTACAACGACCTCACGTCAATTACCATTCCCTCCGCAGTCACCTCGATTGGCACCGACGCATTTCAGGGAAATGACCTCACTTCGGTGACATTCCCCTCGTCGGTGACCTCGATTGGTAGCTACGCGTTCGTCACCAACCAAATGACCTCCATAACTTTTCAAGGTTCGGCCCCAAGTTTTGGTAGCGAGGTATTCATTGAGAATCCCGGTGGTCCCGCTTACTACAGCCCGAGCACGAGTGGCTGGGGCTCCTTGGCATCGTATGTAATTTCGCCCTTCACTTTCACAGTCATTTTGTCAAACCAAGCCCCTTTGGTCCTCACGTCAACGAGTGGAACGTACGGAACCGCGCTCCCCCTCACCTCGAGCGGCGGCTCGGGCACGGGTGCGTTGAGTTACGCCGTGACGTCATCTGGAAGTGCGGGCTGTTCGATTAGTGCCGATCAGCTCGTTGCGGCGAGCGCGGGTACCTGCACCATCACGGTGACGAAGGCGGCGGACAGTAACTACCTCGCGGCGAGTTCAGTTGCTACCACGGTCACCTTTGCAATGGCTAGCCAGTTGAGCCTCATGATCACTTCGACCTCGGGAGTCGAGAATTCTCCGCTCACTTTGGTGACGACCGGCGGCTCAGGAACAGGCGCCATTAGCTTTGTCGTGGTGGACGGTACCGCGACGGGCTGTTTCATCAATGGCGGCGTATTACGGGCCACGGGCCCTGGCACCTGCCTCGTTACTGCGAATCAGGCTGGTGACACGAATTACAACGCCACATCCTCTTCTCAAACGACGATCACCTTTAATTCATCCACACCCACGATCACCTGGGCAACACCGTCCTCGATCGTCTACGGCACGGCATTGAGCGCGACCCAGCTCGACGCGACCGCGTCGGTTCCGGGCACGTTCAGTTACTCACCCGCCTCGGGCACGGTCTTGACCGCGGGCACGCAGAGCCTGAGCGTCACGTTCACGCCGACCGACACCGCGGACTACACGAGCGCCACCGCAACGGTCTCGATCAACGTGACCCTAGCGATGTCGAGCACTCCCACGATCGCAAACATTCCCAACTCCGCAACCGTCGGCGGGGGTTTCACCGCAACACTTTCTGCCACGCCTTCCGTTTCGACACTTCCGATATCTGGTTATGCGTCGGGCGCCGCTGCCGATTCGCTAACGAATACGATCTACTTGACGAACAGCGGCAATCTCTGGGTCATCAACGGCGCGACGAACCAGCTCATCACGACTGTGCCGACCGGCCCCAATCCGAGCACGGTCGCCGTCGATCCGAATACCGACATGGTCTACGTCGTGAACGAGCAAGGTGGCTCGGTCACGGTGATCAATGGCGCGACAAATACCGATGTGACAACGATCTACTTGAACGGCTCCAACCCTAATGACGTCGCCGTCGATGCCGCGACCAACATGATTTACGTGGCGAATCGCAACGGTTACCTCAATGTCATCAACGGTGCGACGAACACTGTCTCCGCGAACATCTACGCGGGATCGGGTCTCTACAGCGTTGACGTCAACCCGACCACCAACACAATCTACGCAACGGCAGTTTCTACGGGCGTTGTTTACGTCATAAACGGAGCGACGAACACCGTTACGACTTCGATAGCAGTTGGATTGTATCCAAACGGCATTGTCGTCAACGCGGCGACCAATACTATCTTCACCGACAACGGCATTGACAGCGTCTCAGTCATCAGTGGCACGACGAATACCGTGACTGCGACCATCCCATTGTCCAGTTCTCCCTATGACTTCCAATTGGCGCTGAATTCGTCAACGAACACGCTCTACGTGCCGACGCTAGCGGGCAACGTGCTCGTCATAGATGGCGCGACCGACACAATAAGTAGCTCCATCACAGTGGGTGGTCAACCGCTGGTTGATGCGTTCAATAGTGCGACGAACGAGCTCTACGTCGGTAGCTCCGGGGGTGTTTCAGCGATCACCTTTTCGCCGCTCGGCGACGGCACGCAGTCAGTGAGCTCCTCGGCGCCGCTGGTCTGCACGGCTTCGGGACTGAGTGTTACCTACGTCGGTGTCGGCACATGCACATTGATCGCTGAGGTTGCGGCGGGGAATAACTACGCAGCGTCGTCTGGGTCTCCGCAAAGCTTCACCGTGAGCCAAGCGACACCCACGATCACCTGGGCGACACCGTCCTCGATCGTCTATGGCACGGCATTGAGCGCCACCCAGCTCGACGCGACCGCGTCGGTTCC
>Ga0302319_10002324_pt1 | contig 41308 bp, 39 predicted proteins | sample Bog_T0_2_FD_203319 | JGI IMG/M metagenome (GOLD analysis project Ga0302319, IMG submission 203319) | Peat permafrost microbial communities from Stordalen Mire near Abisko, Sweden - Bog_T0_2 | ecosystem: Environmental > Terrestrial > Soil > Wetlands > Peat | place: Sweden: Abisko, Stordalen Mire... | reverse complement strand
TGCTTGGCGCCTTTCCCGAGCGGATTCTCAATATCCATCCCGGACTACTGCCTCGATTCGGGGGCCAAGGGATGTTTGGCTTGCGAGTTCATGCCGAGGTGCTTGCAGCGGGGGTGACCGAGTCTGGCTGTTCCGTTCATTTGGTGAACGAGCGCTACGACGACGGTAGGGTTTTAGTGGAAAAGCGCGTACCGGTTCTGCCCGGCGATACCCCAGAATCGCTCGGCGAACGAGTTCTCGAACAAGAGCACCTGGCCTATGTCGAAGCCATCCAACTCGCCCTCCGGAATTAGCCCAGACAGGCTACACAGCGGGGTGATGAAGTGGTTCGTTCTCCCTCTGGCGCGGGTCATTGTGACGATTGTCTTTGGAGTCTTGGGGCCGATCCGGGTTCGAGGGCGGGAGAACCTCCCCAAAGAGGGCGGCGTACTGATGATCGCCAACCATATTTCGTTTGTCGATCCCCTGGTGACCCAGTACGCTTCTCCGCGGCCGATCTATTTTCTCGCCAAGTCCGGTCTGTTCGAGATGCCGGCGGTCGGTAGCACGTTGCGCCTCTGGAAGACGATCTCGATCACCCAGGGCCAGCCCGATCCCGCGGCGTTGCGGCTTGCCATCGCCCTGCTCAAGGCGGGCTACCCGGTCTGCGTTTACCCCGAGGGGGGCTTGAGCGATACGGGAAGCCTCAAAGAGATCCATCGGGGAGTGGCGTTGATCATCCGCTCATCGGGTGTTCCGGTCATTTGCCTTGGGCTCCGCAACACCGATCGCGTGCTACCGTTCAAACAAGCGATTCCGCGACCCGCTTGGCGCTTCGTCTGGGCGAGATGGGGCCAGCCGAAAGTTTTCACCGGTCGGGTGAGCAACGAAGAAGCGACGGCGTGGATCGCCGAGCAACTGCGTGAGTTATCCGGGACGTCTCACTCCTCTCTCGGATGACGTTTGCCGGAAGTTCGCCGGTGGCCCCGGAAGCGAACAGGTGAGGAAGATAATCCAAGCCCGTTGTCGGTGTTCACGGGCTTCTCAGAGTTGCCTCCCTCACCCATCCGGGGCCCCAACCCCGGAAGGCCCAGTGTCACTCCACTGGCGCAATCACAACCTTGCGGTTGGGTTCTTCGCCTTCGGAGTAGGTGGTGATGCCACTAACTTCAGCCAGGGTCTTATGGACGATGCGACGCTCAAAGGCGGGCAGGGCGTCGAGAACGGCTTCCTCTCCCCGGGCCTTGACCTCTTTGGCGATGCTATTGGCGAGCTTGACGAGGGCCTCTTCGCGCTTGTGTCGATAATCGGCGCCGTCGATGATTGTGCGTACGCCGTTGTCCAAGGTGCGACCGGCGACGATGTTCATCAGATATTGAAGGGCGTTCAGTACTTCGCCATGCTTTCCAACGAGGTAAGAGACATCCTTGCCGTTCAGGGCCAAGGTTACGTATCGTCCGTTGACGCCGGTAATGGCTCCTGTCGCACTGAGGTCTGCGGCGTTCAGAAGTTTGAGGAGGATGGCGAGCAGTCGCTCGGCATCTGCTTGGGTAGCGACCACATCGGATTCAGGGGATGCAGGAGCGGTCGGAGCCGCCTCGATCGGGGTGGTTTCCGTCGCCTCGGAGGCGGGTTCATCCTCGACAACCTTCTTGGCACGGCTGCGCACCTTGGTCGGTTTTGCCTCGGGGGCTTCCGCTATCGGTTCTTCGACGGGAGCGCTCGCAATAACGGGCGCCTCGGCGATGGGTGCTTCCACGACGGCCACAGGCGCAGGCGCGTCCAGAACCTCTGCCTTGATGCGTACACGATTTTGGCCAAATAGCCCCTTGCTCTTGACCTCTTCCAAGACGGTTACGATGAGAGCGGATTCATCCACTCCCAGTTTCTCAGCGGCGATCTTCCGGGCTTCGCCTTGCGACTTGCCGGTTACTTCAATGCTTGCCATGTTTGTGTCCTTATTTTTCGGGGAACGCCGGGCGGTCAGTAAAGTGGCGGCATTCCTGAGAAAAGCGTTTATTTGCGGCGTTTCGGCCGGCGGATGTTCGGGTTGCCGGAGCGCGGTTTCGCTTGACCATTGCGCTCGGGTACGGAGGCCCCATTTGTCGAGCCGTTGCCAAGAGCGGGGGTCGTGCCACCGGCCTCGGCAGCCTTTCGCTGCTCCTCCTTTTCCATTTGTTCCTGCATCATCGCGTTCATACGGTCCATAAAGCTCGGTTTGCGGGTGGGAAGGACTCCGCCGGTGGGAGCCACAATCTTCTGGAGGGCAGGCAACGGCATGCGATAGGCTCTCAGTGATTGGGCGGTGGCAAGCAGGTTTGTAAAGGTCCAGTAGAGCACGAAGGCCGCCGGAACCGGGAAGGCGCCCATCAGCATCGACACCGTGAAAACAAGGGCAATACCGACACCCATCAGCCGTTGTTGACGAACCTGGGTTGGATCGTTGACCGGCGTGAGCAACGTCGAAATGGTCATCGTCACGCCATAGAGGATGATTAGGGCTTTGTCCTGTTGGCCCAAATTCTGGGCGAGAAAAGCGCTTGCCGGTGTTGAGGGATTCATCCACAGGAATGTGCCCTTCTGGAATTCGAACCGGTACCGCTGCATGAACTGCAAGACGGTGATAAACAACGGCATTTGCACGACGACCGGCAGACAACCGGCCAAGGGGTTGAGCCCGTACTCCTTGTACAGGTTCATTGTCTGGGTTTGTTGCTCGGTCGGGTTGTCCTTATAGCGGTCCTTGATCTCCTTGAGCAGGGGTGTGAGCTGCGCCATCTGGCGACCCCACATCATCTGCTTTTGGGATAGGGGGAAGATGAGGGCGCGCACACAAAGAGCTAGGAGGAAGCAGGCAAACCAATAGGAAAAGTCCGGCTTGGCGCCGGTGACACGGACCAGATAGTCGACCACCTGAAAGCCGGGGATAAAACCGAAGATAAGGTCGTGCCGGTTCCAATCGCTAAGTCGCTCGACCACATGGGCATACAGAGCCGAGCCAGTCCAGACCGCCGCCGGATCGTAGACTTGAACCTGCATCGAGTTCCACATCGGACTATCGTGGAATTTTGAGAAGAGCTTATCGGCAAGTTGCCAGGCGTTTTGCATGCGACCGTTGTCCTTATGCTGTTCGCCTGCGTTGAGCAGTGAATCGATGGTGATGATTGCACCCTCAAGCTCACTCCGATCCGCTTCTTCCTGGGTGAGGGTCTTGGAGCCCACTTCTTGACCGAGGCGCTGGGTGAGCGTCTGGTCGTCCTTGGCAATGTCGGCGTCTTGCGCCTTCTGGCTGAGCCCCTGCATCTCCTTGAGAATGTCGACAGACGACCGAACGTCGGTCTGCTGCATGTGGTTGGTCCACAACTGAAATCCCAAGAAGATCATCGCGAAGATCATCAACTGGGTAATCAGGGCTTGCTTGGGCGAGGGTTGCGTTTTGGCCATTGAGAAACGTCTGCTTGCGGGGCGGTGCTACGGAACTGGATCGTAACCGCCGGGGTGGAGAGGATGGCACCGGAAAATGCGCTTGGCTCCCATCCATGAGCCTTTCAATACTCCGTACTTCAAAATGGCTTCCTCGGTGTATCGCGAACAGGTGGGTGTATAGCGGCATCCCCCTGGCAGCAGCCAAGAAACCTTTCGATAGGCGCGGATGAGGAATACGGCTAGTTGTTTGCCCATCTGTCACTCATTTTTACGAAGAGGGTTTCAAGTTCGGTGGTGAGAGCTGAGTATTCGGCCTCCCCAGCCGATGCTCCGAGAATCAAAATGTAGTCGTGGTGGGGGTCAAGCCACTGTGGGTGCTGGATGAGGACATTCCTTGCCCGCCTTTTGACGGCGTTGCGTCGCGCCAGGCACCCGATTCGCTTTGCGGTTCCTATTCCGACTAGGCCCGTTCCGTCAGCCGCCGTCAAACGTGCGGTCGGCCCAGATACGCGCCTACCCTCATCGAGGACCTGCTGAAAGCGGGGTTTGCGAGGGCCCTTCAGACGGCAAGACGCTGGCGCCCCCTCAGGCGGCGTCGCTTCAAAACATTCTGGCCATCGGTCGTTCGCATGCGGATGCGAAAGCCGTGAGTCTTGTGCCGCTTGCGTTCATTGGGTTGGAAAGTTCGTTTCATGGCTGCGGTGGGTCAATCTTCCTAGACGCCGGATTGTACCCGAAGCCAGAACGCCTACGGCCCGGATTCCGGTGGGAAAGCCACTTCTTGACCTCTTCAATCGTGGAAGACGATGGTTCTCGATATCGGCGACCGGTGTTGAGGAAGGCCCGCTTCATTCTTGTTGCCAATCGCGATCAGGGCCGCGACCGTGACACGGTCGGGAAGTTCCAGGACTTCTTTGACCTTGGCCTCAACAAATCCCGTCATCGGCGAAGATCCCAAGTCGCGACCTTCAAGCAACAGCAGGAGGTAACCCAGGGCGATGTAGCTCATGCTGTGGCCCCAACGTGTGCGTTCTTCGGCCGAAAGACCCCCGAAGTAACCAAGAATTCGGCCCTTTATGTCGGCTCCGACCTCGGTTCCGACCGCCGGGTTGATCGCCTCGTCGATATTTGCGAGCGCGTCCTCTACATCGTTGACCAGGACCACCGTAGCCCATGATGCCCCAATCTGGGGTTGACCATAGCCGGCCTCTTGAAGGCGCTCTTTTAGGGCATGGTTGGTCACGACGTGGAACCTCCACGGTTGAACATTGAACGGCGAAGGTGCTCGCCCGGCCAGGGTCAGTATCTCACTAAGTTCGCTCTGCTCCACCGCTTCGTTGGTGTACTTGCGAATGGAGACGCGGTCGGTTGCCGCCTGATCGACAGTCTTTCGGATGGTTGAGGGCACAAACGTTGCCTACGCCATTCGCGGAGCCTTCGTCAGCGTCTAATCATTCACCGCGGCTCGGGATTCGGGTCGATGGCTGGGAAACCCATTCGGGCCTCGGCAACTGCTTCAATGCGGTGAAGTTCGACCTCGAAAGCCCGTCTCACTTCTTCCTGTTCCTCGGGCGATGATCCTGGTTTAAGGTAGATGGGCTCACCCGCCACGAGATAGGCCCTCGCAAAGGGGAGCGGAACCAGATAGCGATCCCAAGACTTGGCGAGAATGCGCGGGCGGGCGGATATGCCAATGGGCACCAATGCGGCCCCCGACTTCAACGCCATGAACATGACCCCGCTTTGAAGGACGCCACTTGGGCCCCGCGGTCCATCCGGCGTCATCGCCATAGTCGCCCCTTTGCGAAGGACCTTGACCGCTTCCACCAGGGCTCGCTCACCGCCGCGCCCGGTACTGCCACGAATGATATTGAAGCCGAGACTTTGAAAGACGCGGTTTTGTATCTCGCCGTCCCGCGAGTGGCTGATCATCACCCAGTAACCGCGCATCCGCCAATCGGTTGCTGCCAGGAAGGAGCGACCGTGCCATCCACACAGAATTTTCCCTCCATCAAGGGCCTCGATCGGCTCAAAGCCCTCTCGCTGGATGCGAAGCGTCCGACCCAGCAAGCCGGCAAACCAGGCGACAAGCCCGCCTGCGACCGACGGCCTGACCCGCCTCCACCAAGCCTTCAATCCTTCCGTGGAATCCTCCGGGCGACCTCAAGAGCGCCGTGCTGGGCGTAGTTCGTCTCTAGATCGCTCAGATAGCCCTGAGCCTCCTGCCGCTTCGTGTCCCACCTAAGCTTGACGAGTTCCAGCAAGGCTTCAGGGCGGTGCGGGCTGTCAACGGGCTCGGCCAAGACAGTGATGAGAATCGTCGCCGCAAGGTCTGGGTCGGTGGCTTTAATCTTGTCGGCCACGTGCCGTCGTTCCAATACCGAGAGCCGACCAATCTCTCCCATTTCACACAGCCGCTCCAGGCTTGGCGGGTGAGCGGGCAGGAGCCGGAGGGTGGTGAGGAGGGCGGCAATCTCTTCCCCGTGGTCGTCCATGACGTGAGCGGCCTCTACCCATTCCCGTGCCCCCCGCAAGTCCTTGGGGTGCTTGGAGAGGTGCAGTTTCGCTGCTTCAAGCCGCATCGCGGGACTGCGCATGTTCATTTCGTCCAGGCGCTGGAGGCTTAACGAGTGCTGGCCAAGGTCAGGGGTTCGAAAGACAACGCTGAGCAAAAGGCCGCATGCGAAACCCCCGATGTGCGACCAGTAGGAAATGGAAGTGTCTCCGCTGATGTGCACAAGGGTGCCCGCGATCTGCAGAATCAGCCACAACCCGGTGACCGCTGCCACCGAAACCGAAACCTTCGGCGCGACGGGGACCTTCATTCCCATGTAGCGGGCGCTGTAGTATCCAATGAGCCCAGCCACACAGCCGCTTGCGCCAATCAGTGGCTCGGTACGCTCGACGCCGGTCGCCATGATTGTGTGGGCGACGATGCCGCAGACTCCGGACAGGAAGAAGACCAACAGGTAACGCACCGATCCGGTTGCAAGCTCGACTGATGCCCCGACGGCGGCCAAGAACACCATGTTTCCGAGCAGGTGGAGCAAGTTCGCCTGGAGGAAAAGGCTGGAAAGGGCCGTTTGGAGGCTCGGATCAGATGCCTTGAACCCTCCCGTGGCGACAAGATCGGGTTGAACGAGTACGGCAAAAGCTGCCGCCAAATTGCCGGCGATCAAGAGCAGCGTAACATAGGGAACGCGGCGGCGGGCATTCAATCCTCTTGGAGCATATCCTCCGTGATATCCACGTTGACGTAGGTCTCCTGCACATCGTCTAGGTCTTCAAGAAGGTCGAGCAGCTTAAGCAGCTTCGGAATCTCGTCCGGCTCAGGATTCGCCATGTTCGTTGCCTTGAAGGTGATCTGAACGTCTTTTGCTTTGAGCTTGTTGGCTTCAAGTGCATCGTTGCAGGAGTGAAGATTCTCGACGGCGGTGTAAACGACAATCTCGTCCTCATCGACCTCCACGTCCTCGGCGCCCGCATCAATGGCGATGAGGGTCACTTCATCCGGATCGAGGTCCCCAAGGGCAAGCGTGATTTCGCCGAGCCGCTTGAACTGCCAGCTCACTGAGCCGTTCTCGGCCATATTGCCGCCGTGCTTGGAGAAGGCATGGCGGATATCCGCGACCGTGCGATTCTTGTTCTCCGAATAGCATTGAAGAATGATGGCGCTGCCCCCAGGGCCGTAGCCCTCATACGTCATCTCCTCATAAGCGGCGCCCTCAATTTCACCCGTGCCGCGCTGGATGGCCCGCTTGATGTTGTCCGCCGGCATGGAAGCCTCTTTCGCCTTTTCGATGGCGACCCTTAGCCGGGGGTTACCAAACGTGTCACCGCCACCCGCTCTTGCCGCGACGATAATCTCCCGGCTGATCTTCGTAAAAACCTTGCCGCGAATCGCATCCTGCCTACCTTTGCGGATGCGAATATTCTTCCACTTCGAGTGCCCTGCCATACGACTGCGTATTTTGGCATGCCCATGCTAGTGGACGCGGTATTCTTCCGCTTTACGCCGGTCTCTCCAGCATATTCACTGCGGTTTAGTCCCCATCGGACAATTTGGCGCCGAATTACGCGTACGTAGACACAGGGCTGAGAATGGTGAACGTCGCACTGATAATTCCCGCTTATAACGAAGAGGACCGTATTGGTCGTGTCCTTCAGGCGGTTGGAGACAGTCGCGTCGTGAATGAGATCATCGTCGTGAGTGACGGGAGCACCGATCACACTGCCAGCGTGGCCTTGGCTTATTCGAAGGTCAGGGTGGTTGAGTTGGCGCAGAATCGTGGAAAGGGCGCCGCGATGGACGCTGGAGTGTTGGCAACACCCGCGCAGGTCGTAGGCTTCATCGATGCGGATTTGATCGGCTTGACGGGGCGCCATATCGACGACCTGTTCGCCCCCGTGGTATCTGGCCAATGCGACATGTGCTTGGGGGTCTTCCGTGGTGGCCGGCTATGGAGCGATGTCAGTCAAAGGCTCTTCCCTTACATCAGCGGACAGCGTGCGATGACCCGCCAATTGTTTGAGCGGTTGCCCAATTTGGAAGACAAAGGGTTTGGGGCGGAGATTGCCATTCATGACTTTCTGAAGCTTCGAGAGGAAGTGGTCCAACAAGCGGTCATATGGCGAGGTGTGAGCAACTACTACAAGGAGCAGAAGCTCGGCTGGGTGGAAGGGCTAAGGGCAAGAAGGCGCATGTACGCCGATATGGTGAGCGCCCTGAGGGTTCAGCGGCCGTGGACCAAGACGGCCAAGCAGGCGGGCTTTCTGAACGCATTCGTCAGTCTTTCCAAGCCACCCAATGACGGTGCCCGCGGAAACCGTTGACGCCACATTGGGCGACAAAAAGCGGAAGCGTAACTGCTGGTCTGCCGGATACGCTCTTTCCATGAACGCGACGTCCGTCACGACTGATCGCCATGCCGCCTACTACGACGTGATCACGCGACGCGACGCGGCATGGAACGGTCGGTTTTTTACCGGAGTGCTCACAACAGGCATCTATTGCTTGCCATCGTGCGCGGCGCGTACACCAAAAATCGACAATGTGCGTTTCTTCAGGACGGTGGAAGATGCCGAATCCTATGGGTTACGGCCATGCAAACGCTGTCGACCCCAGATGTTGGGCGCCTTCGAGGAAGAGGGGCGCTTGCAGCGTTTGATGGGTCGCCTCCGCTCGCAGCCAACTGAGATTCGCGGAGTGCCGGAGCTTGCCGAGGCGATGGAGTGCGGAGTTACCAAGTTGAACGCCATCTCCCACTTGACTTACCACGCGGCCCCGGCGCACCTCATGGCCATGTTTCGCATCGAATGGTCCATGCAGCGGCTGCGATTGGGTGATGAGGCTGGATCAGTGGGTATCGCGAGTGGATATGAAAGCCTTTCCGGCTTCTACGAGCAGTTTCGGCGATTCACGGGGATGGCGCCGGGCGAATACAGAGAACTTGGCCGGGCACCCGGGTTCCGAATGTCTTGGCCTGATGGGTTTGATCTCAGCGCATGGCGAGGATATATCGGTCGCGATCCCGACAGCGTTTGCGAACGCGTTACGGCCAACGGCGCACTAATCGCGGCCCATGTCCGGGATCGTCCGACTTTGATTCGTATTGGGTTTGACACCGATGGCGTCACGGTTGATGCCAATGCTGACCCTTTCGATGTGCATGCGATCGTCGTCCGAATGCTTGGGTACGCACAAGACTTGGACAATTCGGCAGCCAAACTCGCCTGCCTGCTGCCCCATGGAACTTCCGTTCGCATCCCCCAGACCGTTAGCGTTTGGGACGCATTGGTCTGGGGGGTCTTGGGACAACAGGTAAACGTGCCCTTTGCGTCGCGGTTGAGATCTCGACTGGCAGCGCTTGCCGGCAGCAACGTGGGGGCGGGTATGTCGACGATCCCTTCACCGGCCAACATGGCGAACCTGACTCATCTTGACTTGGCGCCCATCCAGTTTTCTGAGCGTAAGTCAGACTATCTGATCGGTCTTGCCCGTGAGATCGCTTCAGGTCAGTGGAATCCGGAGCGGCTTCCGAAGGAGCCAGCGAGCCTTGCCGAGCGGGAGCTTCTCGGCCGCCGCGGAGTCGGCCCTTGGGCGGCCAATTACGTCCTGATGCGGGGGTGTGGCTTTCTGGATGCAGTGCCGCTCGGCGACACCGGCCTCGCGACCGCGTTGCAGCGCTGCTTTGGCCTCCCGGGTCGACCCGACGGATCGCAGACGGCCGCCTTGATGAAGCAGTTCGCCCCATATCGCAGCCTCGCCACTTATCACCTATGGCACTCCCTCAAGGAGGGGATTTGATGCCGACCAGCATCTACCGGCCCGTGCTTGCCATTCCCACTGCCGCGCTTCTTGAGCCGTTCCCGGACCTGTTGATTCGGTCGGACGAAAGGGGCCGACTCACGGAACTGTTGTTCATAGACGAAGGGGCCGTGTATCCGCCGGAAGTGGAGCCGAAAGGGAACCTCCACATCCTTGGCCAGTTGGATAACTACTTTAGGGGCACTTTGAGGAACTTTGACTTGGAACTGGCCCCGGTGGGCACGGAGTTTCAGCGAGTTGTTTGGAAGCTGCTTTGCGGCATCCCCTATGGCGAAACTCGAACTTACCGAGACATCGCGGTAGCGGCCGGCAACCCTGCCGCTACTCGTGCCGTGGGCGCGGCGAATGGCGCGAACCCCATTTCAATCGTACAACCATGTCATCGGGTCATCGGCAGCAATGGCAAGCTCACCGGCTTTGGCGGCGGTCTCCCTGCCAAGGCATCGCTATTGGCCTTGGAGAGGGGCGGATACTAAACTGCCTTCAACTCCTGCCAAAGGTAACCTGGGTCCATGAGCGGCGCCCTAATGGAGAAGGAACTCAATGAGCAGCCGAGGGTTCTGGCCGAGAATGCCGAACGATATCACGGTGACCTTGGCGCTATGCTCGGCGGTCAAGCCTTCGACATGGTGGTATTGGCGGCGAGAGGGAGTTCGGACCACGCCGCTCTCTTCGCCCGCTACCTCATCGAAGTTCGGCTCGGCATTCCCGTGGTGCTTGCCGCGCCATCGGTGCTGACCCTCCACGGACGCCACATCCGATACCCAAGATCTCTTTTCATTGGTATCTCACAGAGCGGCGCTGCGCCCGACGTCTCCGAAGTCATCGGCTCGGCACGCGAGGATGGCCATCTGACGCTGGCGCTCACCAATGTCGCTGGCTCACGGCTCGCCAAGGCGGCGGAGCACGTTCTGCTTATTGGAGCCGGCGAAGAACGCTCGGTAGCAGCCACGAAAACGTATACCGCTTCTATCTTGGCGATCTACGAGCTTGTGAGGATCTTTGACCCCGCCCTTGAGCCCCCGGCTCTGCCCACCGATGGCTGGATGGTTGAGTGCCGAGCGGCGGCTGAAGCGAATTCGGCAATCCTGGTTCAAAGTCATCCTATCTTCACGATCGGACGCGGCTACAGCTTTGCGACCGCTGAGGAAACAGCGATCAAGCTGATCGAGTGCGCTTTGATCCCCTGCAAGGCTTATTCTGCGGCCGACTTTCAACATGGACCCAAAGCGTTGGCCGGAGCAGGGAGCGCCATCGTTGATTTCACCGGGTTGCTCCCCGCCCAGATCGATCAGCCCACGACGTTCGTTACCGCGCCCAGCCCCCCAAAGTCGGTCACTCAGGAAGTTATGCCCCTTTGGCAGGTCGTATTTGGACAGTGGCTCGCCTTGCAATGCTCGAGGGCCAGGGGATTGGACGCCGACAACCCCCAGTTCATCCATAAGGTCACATCCACGATCTAGCTTGGCTTTCACTTGTCCCGGGGATGCAAAGGTATCCTTGCGGCCAATGGCATCGAAGGCTAAGAAGGCAAAGGGAAAGCGACAAAGCGCCTCTTCTTCGACGCGCCGGTCCCCTTGGCCAATCGTGCTGCTTGTTTTCATGCTGGCGGGAAGCATCTATTTCTTCTGGATCTTGCCAAGTCGCCTCGGTCCCCGTCCGGTCGAGGTTGACTTCGTCAACCGCTGATCGCTACCAGCGAATCACGTTTGCGCCCCACACCAGCCCGGCGCCGAAGCCTACCGTCATCACGGTCATTCCGCGTTGAAGCAGACCAGCCGCTTCGGCCTCATAGAGGGCCAACGGAATAGAGCCGGCGCCGGTGTTGCCGTATTTGTGGACGTTCTTGAAGACCTTCTCTTCCGGCAGGCCAAGCCTCTCCGCAGCCGCATTGATGATCCGCAGATTGGCCTGATGGGGAATGAACACATCGATCTGGGAGGCGTCGAGGCCGGCCTGGGCCAGCACGTTGCAGCAGGCATCTCCCATCGCATTGACCGCGAATCGATAGATAGCCGAGCCTTCCATTTGGATCGTCGCGTTGAAGTCGGCAGACTTTGGGTCCGGCATTGGATGCAGGGAGCCGCCCGCCTCAAGGATGATGAAGTGGCCTCCGCTTCCGTCTGCATTCAGAACCGTCTTCATGACGCCCCGATCCGTGTTTTCCTCAGACTTCATCACGACGGCGCCCGCGCCGTCGCCAAAGAGAACACAAGTAGATCGGTCGCTCCAGTTGGTGATCTTGCTGAGCACATCGACTCCAACCACGAGCACATTGTCGGCTTGTCCACTTTCGATGAAGCCCGTTGCAGTGGCCGCCGCGTACACGAAGCCCGCGCACCCAGCGCCAAGGTCCATCGCGCCGGCCTTCTTCGCCCCGATCGCGTTTTGGATCAGACAGGCGGTCGCCGGAAAGTGATAATCGCCGGTCACGGTGGCGCATATCACCAAATCAAGATCGGCAGGATCAAGTTCCGCGACTTTTAGGGCTTCATATGATGCAGTGATGCTCAAGCTGCTGCATGTGTCCCCGTCGTCGCAAACTCGGCGCTCTCTGATTCCTGTGCGCTGGGTGATCCATTCGTCGGTCGTGTCGACCCACTGTTCTAGCTCAGCATTCGTCAGAATCTTGCTGGGGACGGCGTGTCCAATCCCCTCTATCACTGCCCTTCGGCCCATCTATCCTCCCAACTCCTTGGCTACACTGTCGCGAATCGTTTCGGCAAGTCGTCCATTGATGGCCCTCTCGGCTTGGAGGATTGCGTTCTTGATGGCTCGCGCATCGCTACGACCGTGTGCAATCATGCACGTTCCATTCAACCCTAAAAGGGGCGAGCCGCCCACCTCAGCCCAGTCCATTTTTTTGCGGATAGGAAGCATGATTTTGCGCAGTGGCAGGTAGGGGAGGTTGGCTGGGAACCCCCGGGGAACCTGGTCTCGGATCGTGCGCGTGATGAACTCGGCGAGCCCCTCGCTCGTTTTGAGCACGATATTGCCCACAAACGCGTCACAGACCACGACATCACACGGGTGAGCCCACATGTCCTTGCCTTCGATATTGCCTTTGAACCATGAGAACCCTTTCAGGAGCCCGAAGGCCTGCTTGGCGAAGGCATTGCCTTTCCCCTCCTCCTCACCGATGTTGAGCAGGTGCACGAATGGGTTGGACTTGCCCATCACTTTTTGGGCGTAGGCGCGCCCCATGACAGCAAATTGAACGAGGTGCTCGGGATCGACGTCGGGGCTTGCGCCAGTGTCCAACATCAGGAAGCGTCCTCCTCGGTGGGGAAGCTCTGTTGCAATGGCTGGACGTTCGATGCCATGCATTTGACGCCAGCTCAATTGGCAGGTCGCTGTGCAGGCGCCGGTGTTTCCAGCGGAAACGAAGACCTGGGCCTTACCGTCCTTCACCAGTTCAACACCCACGCGAATGGATGAATCCCGCTTCCGCCGGTAGGCATCGAGGGGTTTTTCTTCCATCTCAACGGTTTCGCTGGCGGGAACGATCTCCATGCTGGCGGGGAGCCCCGATGGCAGGTGTTCTCGGATTCGATTGGGATCGCCGACGAGCAGAATTTGGCTCTCGATTTCGGGGGCCGCAAGGAGCGCACCCTTGATGATCTCTCGTGGGGCGTGATCGCCGCCCATCGCATCCAACGCGATGCTCAACCTTGGCGGTCCTCGCGGTCCAACAAATTGCTAAGTCCTTCGAATTCGGGCCTCCCAGAAACTTTGGCTGGTCCGGCCCCCAAGCCTTGGCACCGTGGACAGTCGCCGTCCCAACCGAATTCGCAGAGAGGCTGAATCGGCATCGCCAGCAGTGTTCCCTGGCGCAGGAGCGCTTCCACCATCAAGTTATTGCCCTCAAAAAGCTCATAGGGTTCGTCTGGTACCACTCGGGCGTAGTCCTGGGGATTGTAGACGCTCGGCGTCCCCTCTACGGGAAACTGCTCATCAATCGTAAACGCCAGATCTTGCTCGATGGGACTGGAACAACGTGCGCAGTCAACGACCGCCCGCGCCGTGAATTCGCCTTTGATAAGCAGCAAGTTGCCAGTGCTGACCGCCTCCAGGTAGCCCTCCACCGCTTGAACGAGATCAATCTCTCCTTCCTCCTCCAATTCGGTGCTGACGTCAACCGAGACAATCCGGCCCGGGTGCTGGAGCGCATCATTCAGGTCCAGCAGGTCTTCCCGCTTCATAATAGGCATGCAGTGTACCTTTCTCCCCTCGCAGCCCCGTTTTGCATGAGCTTGGCAAACCAAACAGGTTTCTCAAAGCGTCCCATTGTTCGGCCATGCGACGTTGCATACGCGGCTTCGGTCAACGTAAAATGGGCCGGTATATTTGAGGTGACTCCGTCTTGAGAAAGTGGTCTCTATTTGGCGCTATTTTTGCGTTAGTGGTGGTTGGATGTGGGGGGCAAGGCGCTAACAACATTTCCACCGGCAGCACCGGACCCGGTGGCGGTGGCGGGGGCGGTGGTGGGGGCGGTGGTCCGACGGTAAGTACGGTCTCCCTTCCCGGCGGAGCCAACGGCGGAGGCATTGTGACGCTGTCCTTCCTAAGTGGACAAGGACGAGCGATGGGCGACGTCAGCGCCGTCATCAATCACCTGTCTTTGTCAGGGTCGGCCGGGCAAATTGATAATCCGTCGGCAAGCCCCGTCACGATTGGTTTGAATGCGTTCACCAATAACCAGGTTTCGCTAGACGTGCCCATTTCGGCCCCCCAGGATAGCCTTAGCTACAACACATTCAATTTTGAGGTGGATGCGGCGAACGTGGACAATGGAAACGGAACGCTGGATTCCTTCACTCAGCAGGGGCAGAACAATAGCTTCCCGCCGGTCGTCGGTATCCAGCCGTTGATCCTTGACCCTATTCCGGCAAACGTAGTTGCGGCGACAGGGAGAACGACGTCCCTCCAGGTCTTCTTTGATGACTCGATGTTGAATACGGGGTCAGACAATGCCAATACCATCGCCTTCGATGGCCAATATAACCTGAATTGGTATCCCGCGCTCTTCTCGCAGGCCAACGTCGACAATAACCAGAGTGACCCGTCATTCGGTCGAATGGAATCTTTCTACTCGGACATGTTTATGTTCGACATCCATCAGGTCCCCGGATTGCCTACCTTTGATAACGGCACCTCGCAGGTGGAGCGAGCCTACTTCAGCGGCGACAACATTGGTGTGAGCGGCGCTCCGACCGCTGGAACCACGACGGGCAACTTCGCGATGCTTACCACCCTCGGCGAGCAAGACGGCAGTATCTTCACTGTTCCGCCGCCCCCGGAAACCCTTCCGAACGGAACCCAGGTCACCTTCCCAGGCACCTACAACCTGCTCTCCTATAATCCGAACAACGTTAGCCTCAATAAGATCGCCACCGTGAGTTCGCTCCTGGGCGTTTACCGGCCCTTCACCGAAGGCGTGACGATTCCCTCGACCTCGACATTTGAGATCTTCACGATTCCCAACAGCTACGAGTCTCCCGTCCAGGAAATGGTCGTGCTCGTGCTCAAGTGGACTTCGGGGGTCCCATCGATCACCAACTTCTACTGGGGAGATATTGACCTTAGTCGCGATCTTTTCCAGATCTATCCCGCAGCCAACCTTGTGAATGGTTCGACGAGCGGAGTCCTAAGCGGAACCGTAACGGCGGAGAATGGGGTGGCGTCGGCTTCAGCGGGCACCGTGGCCGCAGTTGCTGCCGTCAAGACGGGGCAAGTGAAATTCACGGGTGGACCGGTGCCGGCGGGCTTCCCTGCCCTCAATACCGCCACTCGGTTTCTCGTGATCCGAGAGTAGCATGCGGCGAATTCTCGCCGGTATAGAGACCGAGTACGGTCTCTATGTGGATGGGCGTGGTGCGGAGCATCAAATTGACGATGCTGCGGAGTTGTTGGAGTGCTACGCCGGCGAGGCGTTCGCGGGCTGGGACTACCGCTTTGAAAGTCCCAGGAAGGATATTCGAGGTTTCTCGGTCAACAGCTTGGCCGAGGATCCCGAAGATCGGCAATTCGACGTCGGACGAACGCGCACGCACGACCGGGACATGCACCGTGATCGAGTGCTGCCGAGCGGCGCTCGTTTCTACAATGACCACGGTCACCCTGAGTTCGCCACCCCAGAGTCGTGGAGCCTTCTTGACTTGGCCCTCCACGACACTCTGGGACAGGGGGTCGTCCTTTCTGCAGCCTTGGCTCTGCAGGAACGCAAGGGGAAGACCGTTAAGGTCTTCAAAAACAACACCGACTTTCACAAGGCGTCCTATGGCACCCACGAGAGCTACCTGGTTCCCCGCGAACTTGGATTCCAGCGCTTATTCGACGCGGTGACGCCGATGCTCGTCGCGCGGCAGATCATTACCGGCGCCGGAAAAGTCGGATGCGAACACGGCGCCACCTGCGCCTATCAGATCAGTCAGCGTGCTGACTTCTTTGCGGAAGCGGCGAACCTGGAAACGTTGTACCGGCGGCCGGTCTTCAATACCCGTGATGAGCCCCACGCCGAGGCCGGAAAGTGGATTCGCCTGCACGTGATCTCGGGTGACGCCAACATGATGCCCGACTGCACCGCAAGACGCGTCGGTTTGGTGAAGTTGGCACTGGCGTTGGTGGAAGCAGGCGAGCCTCCCCTATGGCGCCTCGCCGACCCGGTACGGGCATTCGAGGATGTCAGCAAGGACGACCGGTTCGAGTTCCGAGTCGCCCTCGCCGGCGGTAGCTGGACAACCGCGTACGAGATTCTTGAAGGCTACTTCGCCGCTGCGGAACATACCCTCGACCTCGACCCCGACCTCGAATGGGTCATCCGGGATTCACGAGAAGCCCTGGCGTTGCTCCGGGAGGACTTTCAGTCTTTCTCAATGCGGGTGGATTGGGGCGCCAAGCGGCGGCTGTTGGAGACCGTGATGGCCGAAGAAGGGTGCGACTGGTACACGCCGGGCCTGAGATCTTATGACCTTGAGTATCACAATGTAGACCCTGAGGAGGGTCTTTACTTTGCCTGGGAGGAGTTGGGCGAGGTGCGCCACGCGCCTCCGCCTGGAATTTCTATCTCGCATACCAGAGCTTTTGCCCGAGGGTTGGCGGTTTCAAAATTTCGAGATACATTAGAGAATGTCTGCTGGCGACGTCTTACTTTCAAGGGGCCGGGGATGCCTCTGGTTGAAGTTGACCTTGGACCGGATACCCCTTATCCCCAGGAACTGGCGGACGCGCAGGACGTAGGAAGCTTCATAGAAGCGATACGAGGTGTAAACAAATGAACGGCGATAGACTGACCCGACCCCTGACCGAACCTGGCCGAAAGAGTGGCGATGAGTCCGGCCCATCTCGGCCTGACGTCAGGAAGCCTGATGGGGGCAATGAATTGATGCGTCGCCTGAAGAAGGTGGATCCTGATCAGGCAAAACGATATAGGCAGCGTTCCGGCCAGTGATCGTCCCCAAGGCTGCAACATTCTCGGACTTGGTGGGATACCCCGAAGGGGGATACCTTAGCCCGGAGCAAGAAACCCACGGGACGACGGTGTTGTCCCTCCTCTATGACGGAGGTGTGCTCGCTCTTGCCGATCGCCGAGCGACCGCCGGCAACCTCGTGATGTATGACCAGGCGGTGAAGATCTATGCGCTTGATGACACAACGGTGGTTTCGATCAGTGGCGCATTTGCCAGATCGGTCGAAGTTTGCCGCTTTTTGAAACATGGCTTCAAATACTATCGGCGCGTGGTTCTCTCCGAGATGTCCTTAGAGGGCAAGCTGATGGAGATTTCGCGGGCTCTCGCCCAAAATGCGCCGATGGCGATGCAGGGGATTGGTCTCTTTCTACCAATCGTAGCCGCCTACGACAAGAAGAGGGACTCGTTCGGCGTTTACTTTTTCGACGGTGCCGGGGCCCGATTCCAGAACGGTGAGTATGCGTGTGCCGGCTCCGGTTCGGAGCGTATTCGCGGAGTCTTCGAGTACCTCGGTCGGACCAAAGGGGCCTGGCATAGCCGATCCTTGGCCGATGTGCTGGATGAGGGATTGACGATGCTTGACATTGCTGCGGACTTGGACTCCGCTACGGGGGGCTTTTCTAAGACCCTCCCGGTCGCCCGGGTTCTTGACCGCTCAGGTACACGCGAGTTGTCCGAGGCGGAACTTACCTCGGCGGTTGGTCGGGTCCTCAATCGTGGATAGTCAGCGAGAAACTAAGGCATTCCTGGCGCCGCCACCTCCACTGGAGGCGACTGGCTTGACCTTGGTGCTCTACCCCCGAATCAAACTTCGCCGGCATTCGCTCGTCCAGCCCCATGCGGTCGCGCTCAGCGCTGTCTGCACATGCATCGCCATCGTTCTGTTGGCTCTGGGACGAGCGCAATGGGCCCTCATCGGTGAGAGCGCGGCTCTCTGCTGTCCTTTGAGCGCGTCAGCCGATCGCCGCACCATCAGCTGTTGGTGGTGCGGTATCAACACACTCTTGATCTTAAACTGCATGGCAGTATCGTTCCTGAGCCCCCTCCGGTCATGAAGAGTCTTTGCGAGGGAACCGTCATTCGGGTCGTGGGAGCGCCCTGGGAATATCAGCGCATCGAATTCGATCCATTGCTGGGTTTAGTCCTTTTCGCTGCATCTCCCGAGGAACGGGCCGTCGAAGTTGCCATGTTCACCCCGATCCGTATCAATGATGCCGATTATGAGGTTCGGCCATTCCGCCGATCGGCGGGTATCGGATGCGACGATGATCTCGACCTTGTTCCCGCCGGCTTCAACCCGGGCAAGGCGCAAGCAGGCCAGTGGGGCATGAAAAATCTTTAGCTTGCGGCGGCGCGTAGAATAAACCAATGGAAGCACCCTTTGCAAGCATTGAGGAGGCCGTCAATGAACTCAAGGCCGGTAGGATGATCGTCGTCGTCGATGATCCCGACCGAGAGAACGAGGGAGACCTGATCATGGCGGGAGAAACCTGCACCGCCGACGCCATGAACTTCATGATCACCCACGGGCGGGGTGTGCCCTTTATCCCGACCACCCAAGAGCGATTGGCGGAACTGGGAATCCCCATGATGACCAAGCAGAACACCGCGCGTCTGGGTACTGCGATGGGCGAAAATGTCGATGCGCTCAAAGGGACGACAACTGGAGTCTCCGCTCATGATCGCGCGAAAACGGTCGAGGCGTTCTGTGATCCCGCCACGAAGCCAAGCGACCTAGGGCGGCCTGGCCATATGCTCACGCTGCGAGCGGAGAAGGGAGGAGTGCTGCGACGGGCGGGGCATACCGAGGCTTCGGTCGATCTTTGTACGCTTGCTGGATTCAAACCGGTCGCGGTAGGGTGCGAAATTCTCAAAGACGATGGGACGATGATGCGAATGGACGACCTCGTTCCATTTGCCCTCACTTATGGGCTGCGCATTATCACCATCGCCGACCTTATCGCGTTCCGGCGAACCACCGAGAAGCTTGTCGTCCGTGTCGCCGGCCCTGTCGATTTTCCGAGTAAGCATGGTCACTTTCAGCTCTATGGCTACGACACGACCGTCGAGGCCTACCCCTACCTTGCAATCGTCAAGGGCGACATTGCCGGTTCCGAGCCAGTTCTCGTGCGGATTCATTCTTCGTGTCTGACCGGCGATTTGCTCGGTTCCCTCCGGTGCGACTGCGGTGATCAACTTGGGATGGCCCTTGACCGCATCGAAGCCGAAGGTCGTGGCGCCTTGATCTATATTGCGCAAGAAGGACGCGGGATCGGCCTCCTCAATAAGCTCCGTGCCTATGAACTGCAAGATGGCGGCCTGGATACGGTAGAAGCCAACGTAGCCTTGGGCTTCAAGCCAGACCTTCGCGACTACGGTCTTGGCGCCCAAGTCCTGGCAGATCTCGGCGTGCATAAGCTGCGCCTGATGACGAACAACCCAATGAAGGTGTCCGGCCTCAAGGGGTACGGCCTCGAAATCGTTGAACACGTTCCCCTCATCGCAGATCCCGCGGACGAAAGAGAGCGCTATCTGAGGACAAAGAAAGAAAAGTTGGGCCATATGTTGCCGTAGTCGAACCTGCCCTTACCTCGGATATGGGATGTTGCAACTGTGGACCCCATCATTCGGTTCATAATCGACGAATGCTTCTCTCAGGGAAAAAGGGCCTCGTCCTTAGCGTCACCAACGAATCCTCCATCGGATGGGCGGTCGCCAAGCTCGCCTACGATCACGGTGCCGTGGTGGGCGTGGGCGCCCAGAATGAGCGCAACGGGGAGCGGCTTGCCAGGCTCTTGGAGACCGCGCCGAACATGCGCATGCACATTGCCGACTTTCAAAACGAGGATTTGTTGGCCAAGCTGGCAGAAGAAGTGGCGGCTACTTACGGGAAGCTGGATTTCATCGTCCACAGTGCGGCGTTCGCACACAAAGAAGACCTGCAGGGGCGATTCATCGATACATCGCGAGCCGGATTCGGCACCGCGCTCGATATTTCCGCTTATTCGCTCGTCCGGCTTTGCCGCCTTCTGGAGCCATTGCTGAATGACGACGCCAGCATCTTAACGATGAGCTACCTGGGAAGTACGCGTGTCGTCGCGAACTATAACGTGATGGGCGTTGCGAAGGCGGCCCTCGAGGCCAGCGTGCGCTACCTAGCTCAGGATCTGGGCGTCCGGGGGATTCGCGTAAATACGGTGAGCCCGGGTCCAATCAATACGGTCGCCGCACGAGGCATTAAGGGCCTGACAGAGATGATCGACTATGTCGGCGAGCGCGCCCCATTGCGGCGCCCAGCGAATCAGGCCGAGGTTGCCGGCACTTCCTTATATCTTCTTTCGGATCTTAGCCGGGGTGTGACTGGCCAAGTCATCTACGTCGATAGCGGCTACAACTTCGTGGGTGTGTAGATGAGGCTCCTTACCGTCCCGAACTGGTCCTTTGGGCGTGATCGGGCGCTGGAACGCATTTGCCGTGACCGCCTTCTCAAGGAGAAGGTCCGGGTTCACTATTTGCAAGGTGACGTGGACCATAACCGGACGGTGATGGGCTTTAGCGGGCAGCCGAATGCCCTTTTAGGAGCCCTGCTCGCATTGGCCGACCTTATCTTGCCCCGCATTGATCTGAATCATCATGTTGGGGTGCACCCAAGAATCGGGGCGTTGGATGTTTGCCCCATTGTGGTCCCGCCCGGGGAAGACCCCTCCGAAGCAGGTATCGCGGCCCAAATGCTGGTCCAGGAGCTGGGTCAGGCGCTAGCGGAAACTTGGGATTTGCCCGTTTTTATGTACGAAAAGTCAGAAAGGGGTCGCCACGAGGCCGATTTACCTTCTCTTCGCCGAGGGGGCTTCGGGGGCATGTTAGATCGTGATTTGAAGCCCGACTATGGACCCCCTCGCTGCCATCCGCGACTCGGAGTGGTGGTCGTGGGCGTGCGTGACTTCTTGATTGCCATGAATGTGAACCTTTCGACTCCCAGTCCGCGCACCGCGATGGCGCTGGCCAAGAAGGCCCGGAGTCTGCGCCAGGAGGGCGACCCGCGCTTCTTGGGAGTTCGCGCCCTTGGCTTTTCGCTGCCATCCAGGGGACTTAGCCAGGTGAGTTTCAACCTGACACTTCCCGATATCACCTCTGCCGATGCGATCGTGGAGTGGGTTCAGGGTCAGAAGCCAGGGTTTCATTCCACCGAGGTCGTTGGCGTCGTCAGGCGGGCCGATCTTCTGCGATTAACACGTTTCAATCTTGCGCCTGAAGCAGTCGTAGATTAGAGTAGATATGCCGACGGCTGGATGCCGTTCTTTAGCAATCTTTTTGTTTAATGAAGTCCGCCGAACTCACCGATGAAATGCAGCGATTACGCACAGAGAACGCAGTTCTCCGGTCGCGGGTTCAGTCGCTTGAGGAGGCTCGAATCAAGAACGTCCGCATGCAGACGGTCGTTAACCATTGCGAACTCGGCATCATCGTTTGGAATCCCGAATTCCGGGTGGTGGACTGGAATCCCGCGGCTGAGCGTATCTTTGGATACACCGCCGAGGAGGCACTCGGGATGCACGGTTCCCAACTGGTCGCGGATTCTGCCCAGGCCGCAGTTGACGAGGTTTGGAGGCAACTTCTTATCAACAGGGGCGGTTTTCGGAGTACGAACGAGAACCTGAGGAAGGGCGGGGCGTCCATTATTGTCGACTGGCACAATACGGCGATCGTCGAGAAAGAAAACTGCGCGTCCTATGTAGTTTCAATTTTCGAGGATGTGACGAGCGACTTCAGCAATCGTCGAGACCTTAAGGAGAAGGAGAGACTGCTCGAGACGGTGCTCCATGCGGCGCCAGTTAGGATCTGGGTGGTGGGACGTAATTCCGAGTTGGCCTTCTCCCTGGGGGATGCAGGTAAAGACGGAGAACCGACGTTCCAGCAGTTGCTCATGCATGGGCCGTTCGAGAGTGCCTTGCGGCACGCCTTCTCAGGGGCGCGGTCCCATGTGGAAATTGAAAGGGAAGGCTGTTGGAACGACGCCTATTTCGACCCCCTCCGCGACCCGGACGGCGCCGTGACAGGCGCCATTGTCGTGATGACGGATGTGACCGCGCGAAGGAAGGCCGAGCGAAGCGCGGAGGTGCGCGAGGAAACCTACCGAGCCCTGACCGAAGCTCTGCCGGTGATGGTGTGGCGGAGGGACATCGGCGAACGAGCCACGATCGTGAATACTGCCTTCGCGGTCTTTACCGGTCATACCGTGGAAGAGCTCAATCGGACCGGAATTGATCCGCTGACCTACATTGCGGATCTGCGCATGATTGCCAGCGCGAGAAAGAGGGCGCGCATCAATAATGGTCCGGTGTTCTGGGAACATCGCTTTCGGCGGTGGGATGGCGAATATCGGTGGTGTTATGCCGCCATTACGCCAGTAAAGGATGCCGATGGGAGGATCGTCAGCTGGGTTGGCATGGCCGTTGATATTCACGATCTACGGTCAGCCAACGAGGAGGTCGTGCGGGCGAATCAGGAGTTGGAACTCAGAGTTGAGACAAGAACACGCGATCTGGCTGCGACGGCCGAGCAGTTGCAGCAGTTTGCCTATTCGGTTTCGCATGATCTGCGCGGCCCATTGCGGAGCATCAATGGTTTCAGCAAGGCCCTCGAGGAGGACTTTGGGGATCGACTCGGTCCTGAAGGCAACGATTACCTGCATCGAATACGAAGTGCCAGCATGCGCCTTGCCGCCCTGATTGACAGTCTCTTGTGGCTAAGTCAAGTCACTCGGGCGGAGATGCGGACAAAGCCAATTGATTTAAGCGCTCTTGCCGCGTCAGTCATTGAAGACCTACCCCGACAGCCCCTAGGGGATGACTCGCCAGCGGACTTTCGGATAGAGAGCGGGCTCGCCGCCGAGGGTGACGAGGTGCTTCTTCGTGCCGTACTTACCAATCTGTTCGACAACGCGCTGAAATTCAGCGCCAACATCCCCCATCCCGTGATTGAATTTGGACGTGACGCTCACGGCTTTTTCGTAAGAGACAACGGCGCCGGTTTCGACATGCTTTACGCCGAGCAGCTCTTCACCCCGTTTCATCGCTTACACTCGGGGGCCGAGTTTCCTGGTCATGGCATCGGGCTTGCAGTCGTTCGGCGAATCATTGCCCGGCATGGCGGCGACATCTGGGCCGAGGCCTATCCGGGAAAGGGAGCGACGATGCATTTCACTCTCCGGGCGACGGCGGGGTAATGATCGGAGAGGCGCCGTTCTGTATGAAGTACTTCAGCACAGTGTCCAGCGAGGGATAACTAATGCCTGCCAAATGCCGGGGATCGATGCTTGCGGCCGCTTTTGCTGCATCGCGGGCCGCAGCGCTTTCATTGAGGGCATCCCCAGTAGCCTGCTGTAGAGCCTTCAATGCGTCCTGATAGTCGGCCGGGTCGTCCGATGTCTTGGCCCGTTCTGCTGCTTGGCGCAGTTTGCTTAAGGGCTCTTGTAGGGACTTGGTGTGATAGATGTACTGGGCAACATATTGCGAGGCGGCATACGATTTTGACCCTCCGATTGCCGCCTGAATCGCGTAGACCGCCTGCTTCTGGTCGCCTGCCATGGAGTCCACCAAAGCAGTCCCAGTCCAGGCTTCGGCCGATTCCGGCATCGCCGCTTCAGCCATTCCATAAAATGCTGCCGCTTGCTCAAGGCGAAATCGGTAGTCGGGGCCCCGCTGTTGCGCTTGAGATAGGGCCACCCTGGCCTGGAGCAAATAAGCATCCACCGAGATCGGATTGCGCAGAATCGCATCCTGGAAAGCGGTATTGGCGTCTGCCAGATGGTTCAGATGAAGCAGGTAGCAAAACGTGAGAGCGCTCGTCTCCGTGCAATCGGGAAAACGGGTCCGGATGTCGTTGAGTAACTGCCCCATGGTCCCATAGTTGCCTGTTTTGAGGGCCAGGAAAGCCTGCGCCGTTTCAACGCCTTGGCTGACATTGCCACTCAGCGCGGCATTTCGAAGGTCTTCGTCGACCGTTGATTGTTCTCCAGTCATTGAATCGAGGAGGGCGAGGATGGCATAACTGTAGCCGTCCATCTGAGCAAACCTGGATATGGAACTGATCGTTTGCCGAGCCGCGTCGTACCTTTGCGCCATGAGCTGGGTATAGGCGACGCGATTGATCAGGTGCAGGCGGGTGGGGTTGAGGTGCATGGCATCCGCAGCCGCCGAGACGCTGAGCGAGTATCTGCCAGCGGAAAGCGAGACGTCCAAGTAGGCATCGGTATTCGCGGGAGTGACTGGCCCGAAGGCATCAAGCTTTGCCTGCGCCAATTTCACGTACTCGCCGATGGCATCGTTCATGGCTTGGCTCTCATGCTGCAGCAGTTCCTGGGCGCTCGTGTTCGGAAGCGATAGGTTAAGCGCCGCCTTCAAGTCGATTCCCGCCGATAAGAGCTGCAGGTCATGATTGTCCGGATCGGCAGCGAGGGCATCCTCGATGAACTTCTGAGCACGGTCGTAGAGTTGTAAGCCTTCGTTGGCACGAGCGAGCACGACTCGGACGGGATTCAAGTCACGCTTTTCGTCGAAGTCCGCACCGTCGTCCTGCTTCTTGAGCGCCGCCTTCATCGCGATTCGACCAGCTATCTCGGCATTGGCAAAGTCGCCGTTGGACAAGAGATCTTGGGCTTTCTTGACATTGAAATCGATGCCCTTGGAAACCCCGTTATCGATCTTGACGGTCACTGAGGCATCCCCTCGGTCCCCCACCGTTGTGCTCACCTGGAAATCGAAGCTCGCGTCGCCATCGTCGAGGTCAAGGGTGTTGAGCCGGAAGGTATACGGAATGCTTGTTTCGGTTTGGTTCAGATCACCATTGATATAGAGTTCGACTTGCTCGACATATCCAGGGACCTTCCCAACGCTCACGTGGATCGTAACGACTCCGCTCAAGACTTGGCCCGGTTGGATATCCACCGTGATAGGGACGGGCGCTCTGTGGACGCTCAATGCAATAGCGGCGATGATGGCGAGCGGGCTCATGTTTTTCCTCTTGAACAATCCGAATGCTAAGTATGGACGCCTTCTAGAGGTGGCTCCATTCGGAGATTCTGACACACCCTTGGAACCTGGACATATTACGGGGGCGGCTTCGCGGCCTGAGACCCAGGAAGCGGAGCCCCCGACGGGATGAATTGGAATCGGGTCTTTATGGCAAGAAATCTGGATTCGAAGAAGCGAAAGCTGAGCCAAGACACTCCCAATGTCAAGACCAGACCGGCTAGCATCAGGACCGGCCACCATCCCTCCGAGAGGAAGGGCATCAGCAGGGCAAGGACGAGCGTATGAAACGCGTACAGTCCATAGGAGATTCGGCCAAAGGAGGCAACCGTCGGATTGGAGAAGGGCGTCTTGAACTTAGCTGGCGCCGTTGCCAGCCCCCATACGAGAATGGCGGAAGAGAGCGCTACCATCGTGTAGAGGATGGCGGCGGCAAGCCCGATTTGGGACTCGATGCCTGAAATCGGCGCCATCCATCCTACGAGAAGCGGACAGGCAAACCCACTCATGATGAGGATGGTGCGCTCAACGGGTTTGGTTCGGGTGTGGACCAATTGAAGAGCGGCCAAAGCGCCGAACCCCAACGAATCCAAGTGACCCAATGTGTCGAACCAGGCATAAGTCCACCATTTTCCAGATATAGCTGCGGTAACGCGGAAAATGATCGCGGTGACGACCATCCCCCAGGCAGCGCCTCGAAGGAGCTTGGGAGAGCACTGCCGATTGAGCCAAGGCCATACAATGTAGAACTGCTCCTCCATGCACACGCTCCAAAGAATGAGCAACGGCATCGACACTGCGTCCCTGGACGTCGCTCTGAAGTTCCCAAGGAACAAGAGAAAGGCGGCGACATTTGATCCGTTGATCGTCTGATGGTGAAAGAAGGGGTATGCCACTCCGTCCAGCAACAAAACGAGAAAGTAGAGAGGCCAAATGCGGAGAATTCGCCGAACGTAGAATGCGCCGAGATCGACCTTTCCCGATTCCTGCTTTTCCCGTTGAAGCAACGTGGTCAGGAGAAAAGCGCTGAGCGCGAAGAAGATGGGAACACCAAAGGCGCCCGCCATGACCATCGCGTGCCAAACGACTTGCCAGTCCGAGGGTATATCCGCCCCAGGAAGGGTGGAGGGCGCGCTGTGATGAAAATAGACGAGTAGGAAGGCAAAGAACCGTAGGCCGTCCAGCGCCGGCACATAGTAGCGCTCACGGCTCATATGTTCCGAATTTTATCCATTCGCTTGGGAACAATCGCGGGCCCCCAGCGGTCGGAGGGTTTAAGGGTTCGCGGTCGCGTATGCTCTCCCCTTGCGACTTGAGAACCCTTTTTTCTATTTTGGCTCATTTTGGGCCGTTCCATGACGAGTTGTGCATCACGCCTTGAAATCAGGCTCATGCCGCGTCAAGTCACTCGATAGCGGGGCCGTCCGTCTTCGCAGTTCAGCCTACATTCATGTAGAGATCAGAGGCCTGTAAGTGGGCTGCTTTAACATTAATCCATGAAGGTAGGGTGCGGTGCGCCCTACCCAAGGAGATAACTTCATGAAACGATTGATATCCATCGCCATCCTCACCATGGCCGTATGTGTCGCGGCGCTCGCGGCTCCGGCCCGACACGACGGCGACACCGTAAACGTCGGCGGGAGCCCGATGTTGCCGACCCAGAACATTATCGAGAATGCGGTCAACTCAAAGGACCACACCATTCTCGTGGCTGCGGTCAAGGCGGCAGGCCTTGTTGATGCCCTGTCCGGAAAAGGGCCGTTCACCGTATTTGCGCCAGAAGACAGCGCATTCAAGCTCCTGCCCGATGGCACGGTCGACAATCTGCTCAAGCCGGAGAACAAGGAAATGCTCGTCAAGATCCTGACCTACCATGTGGTGGCGGGGCGGTTGGACAGCAAGACCCTGCGTCACCTAATTCGGGCGGGCGGCGGCAAGGCTGAGTTAACGACTCTTTCCGGTGGCAAGTTGTGGGCAATGATGAACGGTCCCACCAACATCGTGATCTTGGACGAGAAGGGCGACACAGCCAATATCCCCACCTATGACGTATATCAGAGCAATGGCGTCATTCAGGTGATCGATCGCGTGCTGATGCCGAACGACTAAGCAACGAAGACCTATCTGGTGCGCGTCGCCGAGCAATTCTCGCCGACGCGCGCCCGATAACGGAGGATAGCCATGCTTGCCACCACAAAGCAACTCTTTGCGACCCTGATCATTGCCCTCGCCGCTTGCGGTTGGGCCCCCCGTAAGGATCCTTACGCCGGCCTCGTGAAGGAGAAGCCAAACCAGAAGTTTGCATGCGTCCACACTGACGCCGAGTGGAAGAAACTGCTTCCAGGTCTTTCTTACTCCGTGCTTCGACAGGCCGACACCGAGGAGGCCTTCACTGGCAAGTATTGGGATCTTCATCAAAAGGGCCAGTTTGTCTGCGCAGGTTGCGGTCAAGTGCTCTTCAGCAGCGATGACAAGTTTGATAGCGGGACGGGTTGGCCAAGTTTCACACGTGAGATCGCCCACGGACGTGTCTTGGTGCGGGAGGATGATTCGTTCGGAATGCAGCGGGAAGAGGTGATCTGTTCCAAGTGCGGCGGGCATTTGGGTCATGTTTTCGACGACGGTCCTGCTCCCACGGGCCTGAGATTCTGTATGAATTCGGCCGCCCTCAAGTTCATTCCCAAGAAGCAATAGCTGATGAGACTCGACGAGCCAGCGCATTCGTACAAGAACGTGGGCCTCCGAACGGTGGACCATGTTCACCCTCAGTCAGTCATCGCGTCGCTGTTGGAAATCAGCAACGTGGGGATACTGATCACCGACTTGGAGCACACCACGCTGGCGGTCAATGGACGCTTTGGGCAGATCTTCCGCGTGGATCCACTCACGGTGCCGTGGAAGGGAGTAGAGGAGCTACGCCGGGTCGTCTATCCGCGCCTCAAGCAGCCGGAACAATGGGCGTCGCAACTTGATGAAGTGTATGCCGATCCGGAGGCGGCGCGCGACGACGAGTTTGAGCTTCTCGACGATTGCGTGCAGATCATTCGGCGCAGCACGTTTCCCTTGCGGAGTGCCGGCGGAGTTGCTGTAGGCCGAGTCTGGACCTTCGAGGACATCACCGAAGATCGGATGCGAGGCCGGCGGATGGAGGCGATGCAAGCGGTTAGCGCTTATCACCACACCGATCCAAACTTGGTGTTGCGCTTCATCGTGGGCCGAATCGCCGAGATCTTCGAGTCCACTTGCATCCTCTCGATCTGGAAGGGCGACAAGATGATCTTCCGCGAAGTTGCCAACATGCCGGCCTGGCTTCCGGAACTGCGCGAGAATCAGGTCAAGGATTCGTATTGCCAAATCGCGCTTCGCACAGTAAAGCCGCTTCGCGTGCAAAATGCCGCGCTAGACGATTTTTGCCGTCAATTGCCTCCGGCGTTGATGGGCCTCACGCGGTACGCCGGCGTCCCGATCACGGGGGCGAGAGGGGAGGCTATTGGCACACTCTGCTTGCTCGACGGCAACAGCTCCGTCCCGATAACCTCTGAAGACATGGAGTTTCTCTCCGTGATGGGGCACCGGGTGTCCACCGAGATGGAGCGAGAGCGAATCTACGAGGAGCGGCTCGCTGAACAAAAGCGGCTCGTAGAACGGCAAGATGAACAGCTCAGGGTGACCCGTGAAGTGCTTGCGGCGATGAACGGAGGCTTTGAGCTTCTTGCCAAGCCGCAGGGCAATCGAGAGCTCATGGAGGGTCAAGCGCTCCTACTCAGCGGGCTGTTAGGCTACCAGGCCGCCGCCGTGGCCCAGATCTCTGGAACGGACATGGTTGGGGTCGCCGCCTGCCGGGGACTCGCGACGCCCTTTCAGGTGGCGATCGACCAGTGTGGCTCCCTCAAGGAGGCGGCCGAAGCCAAGGCGGGCGAATTTCAGCACCTCAAAACACCGAACAAGGTGCTTCGGCAACTCCTGCAATCCGAATACCTGACCCTTGCCATCCTGCCGACCGATGCACTTGAACCCTATTTGGTCCTGATGGGCACCGCCCAGCCGCCGCCTCTGGACGATGAACACCATGCCACGCATCTCCTTGCCCTGATCGATCAAGTCGCCCTGGCAATCATCGCGGCCAACCTTCACGATGACCTCCGCCAAGCCCATCGAGAACTGCAGGATGCCCAGAACCGCCTGATCCAAAGTGAGAAGTTGAGCGTGGTAGGCGCTCTCTCGGCAAGCATTGCCCACGATATCCGTAACATCTTGGCCTCTATTTCGATCGAGTGCAGCCTGGAAGAGCAAGATCCGGCCGCCGTGCTAGAACGCCTGCGCTGCCAGATTGAACGCTTTTCTGTGCTTTCTCACCGCTTGTTGAGTTACGCCCGTCCCCGTTTCTTGGCTCGGGAGACGGTGGATGTCAACGAGATTGTGGAGCGAGCAGTGGCGATGCTCGCCACCCAGGCGCGGGTCTCGGGGGTATCCGTGAGCCTTGCCCTCGAGCCTGAGCTGCCTACGGTGCTCGCCGATTCCCATCGAGTCGAACATCTGTTTGTAAACCTCATGCTCAACGCCCTTCAAGCGGTGAGCAGCCAAGGCGGCCAACTTACTGTTCGCACTGCCCGGATCGGCCCCGATCTCATCGCAACGGTGCAAGACAATGGTCGGGGGATGGATAGCGAGACCGCGCGCCGAGTATTCGAGCCTTTTTACTCGACCCGTAACGATGGGTTCGGCCTGGGACTCTACAGCTGTCGCAAAATCGTCGATGAGCAGGGCTGGACATTGACCGTAGTGAGCGAGCCTGGCCAGGGCTCGACCTTCGCCATACGAATTCCCCTTGAGAGGACAAACGCATGAATGCATCCGTGCTTGTAATTGAAGATGATCGCTTCCTTCAGGAGAATCTTCTGAAGCTCTTGCGGGCCGAGGGCTATACCGCCGCGGGCGTTGCTTCCGGGGAAGAGGCGTTGGAGTGCCTGGAGCAAAGCGCTCACGATTTGTTGGTGCTGGATCTCGGATTGCCGGGCATGGACGGCCTCACGACCTGCAGGCGCATTCGAGCCAAGTGGCAGATGCCTGTGCTCATGCTGACGGCCCGCACCGACGCGATGGACAAAGTGATGGGTCTTGAGACGGGCGCCGATGATTATCTCACCAAGCCCTTTGATGCCATGGAGTTTGTCGCCCGTGTGCGTGCGCAGCTTCGCCGGGCGCTGGATTACCGACCGGCAAAGGAGTCGCCCGCCGCCGCTCAGTTTGTACTCGGCGACCTAACGGTTGACTTTGAAAAGCGCCAGGTCTGGCTTGGCGCTATGTTGCTGGATCTGACTTCCAAAGAATTCGAGATCATTGCCTACCTTGCCAAGAACTGTGACCGGGCGATCAGCCGCGACCAGATCTTCGAGCAGATCTGGGGTTACGACATGGACTTCAACACGAACAGCCTGGATGTGTACATGTATCGAATTCGGCGGAAACTCCAGGGTCCGTCACGCAGCCGTCAGTATCTTCACACCCTGCGCGGCTACGGTTACAAGCTGGGTCTCAATCCCTGACCGCGCTATGAAGCAGGCCCGAGGTCAACAATGAGGCGGCCTGTGGACTCGCCGTCGGGCATGGGGACGTTGTCCGCCTCCAAGTGCATCCGCACCGTTCGCCCATCGCTGCCACGGGTCCACAGCTCACCGACGGCTGAAATGGGTGTTGCCCCGCTCAGTTCGTGAACAGTCCAATGCCAGGCCCGAAGTCCGCCCGATTCGGCTGGTACGTCTTCCTCCACCACAAGGACTGCTTTCGGGAGAAACGGTTGGCTGAGGGCAACGGTGTAGGCCTCGACCGTTCGAATCGCCTCGAAGTCGAGCAGACGCCCCAACCGAGGCGCTTCACTCCAAGCAGGCAGCCCGAAAAGACGGTCGATGTGAACCGAAGTGGTGGCGACATCCGGCGGGGCAGTTTTCGGCGCTTCGATCACGACTCCGGGAAGGCGAGTGCGCAGAAGCTTACGGTCCACCTTAACCTGGAAGGCTCCCTCCCCTCCCGACAAAACAGCAAACGTGACAAGGTCCTCCTCGACCCGATCCAGATTCGCAGCCTGGACATGCCAAACCAATCGGTCGGACCAAGTTTGGCCAACGTTGAGTTCGATATGGAAAGGAACGAAAGAAGGGAACATCAGTTGGAGTTGAGGGGGGTTTCGTTCCTTTGAATCCAGCCCTTGCTCCGGATGAGCCCTTCCTTGTGCAGCGGGTCGCTGAGTTGGTCGCGTTGCCAGTTGAGTTCTGCCCGCCTCCGCTCCATTTCGATCGCCTGCTTATGCAACGCACGCTCTTCGGCGACCTGCCTCTGGTAAACGGTCCATGGGCGGTAGCTGAGCGCCATTCCGAGGCCAAGGGCGCCTGCGAAGTAGAACAGGTTAAGTAGAATGCGTCCTTTCATTTCACTTGTTGAGTCAAGATGAGATTCGTGTGTCCCGGCACTCCCGCAGGAACTCCGGCCGTTAGAATCACTTGGTCTCCAAGTTTAAGACGGTGCTTACGGGTTAAAACGTCGAGAGCTTGCTCAATGTTGCCGTCTGTGCTTTCAGGCTGACTAACCATGACCGCCTCCACCCCCCAGACCGCTGCCATTTGACGGCACGTCGATTCGCTCCAGGTGGCGCAGAGAATCGGGCACTTTGGGCGGAATTTACTGACGAGACGTGCGGTTTGCCCGCTGGTGGTTGTCGTGACGATCGCCGCAGGCTTAAGCAACTTGGCCAACTCAGAGACCGCGAAGGCGACCGCCTCGGTATGGCTGCTTTCCAGGCCCGAGTCGTGAAAGCGGCGTTCGAGACGGGCCCGATCGAAAATGGGCTCCGCCTTCTCGGCAATGCGTGCCATCGTCCGCACACATTCAATAGGGAAGTTGCCAGAGGCGGTCTCGCCCGACAGCATGACCGCATCAGTACCGTCGAGAATGGCATTGGCCACATCCGATGCTTCGGCTCGGGTCGGACGGGGAGAGTTGATCATGCTCTCAAGCATTTGGGTTGCCGTGACCACTGGCTTTCCCGCCACCGAACACCGCTCAATGATCCGCTTTTGAGCCAATGGCACCTCCTCGGCTTCCATCTGAAGCCCTAGATCCCCCCTAGCCACCATCACGAGATCGGTGGCACGAATGATCTCGTCGAGATTGCGAACTGCTTCTCGGGTTTCGATCTTTGCGCAAAGCACGGCTTGAGAGCCAAGGCGGGTCACCATTCGCCGTAACTCGCGGACGTCCTGGGCATGGTGGACATAGCTAAGAGCAATGATGTCGGCCTCATTTAGGATGGCCTGCTGAAGATCTTCAAGGTCTTTGGGTGTGAGGCATGGTGACTCAAACACCTTGCCCACCACAGTTACGCCTTGTCGGCTCTTGACGAGACCGCCGGTTACGACCTTGGCGGGAAACGAATCGGTTCCCCCGGCCGTAAGCTTGATCTCCACTTGGCCATCTCCCAGCAAGAGGCGGGCTCCCGTCGAGAATGCGGCCAAAATGTCCTTCTGTTCGATCAGTAGATCGCATTGGGGCGACGGGCCGATCGTGAGGTTTTGACCGGCTACGACCGTCATGTCTCCGTTGGGGATCGCCCCGATTCGAAACTTGGGGCCCTGAAGGTCGACGAGAACGGCAACTGGTGCAAGCTCAGGGCTCAATTCTCGAATCCAGCCGATCCAACGCTGCCTTTGTTCCCACGATCCATGGGAGCAATTGAGGCGGGCGACATTCATGCCTGCCTCGATAAGGGACTTGATTTTCTCTCGGCTGTCGACGCTGGGGCCGAGTGTACAGATGATCTTTGTGCGTCGCTTCATAAAGGAGGGATCAACTAGTGGACTGGGAACGCAGCTCGCTCCAACGAGCTTCAAAGTCGTGAATGAGCTTTTCCAGCGCCGAAAAGCCGCTTAACCAAAACGCTTCGGATTGCAGATCGATGCCGATCGACGCCATCAGTGCGTCTGGGCTTTGCGAGCCACCTTTCCTTAGAAGGGAGACGTATCGGTCGGCAAAGGAAGGACCCTCCGCTTTTGCCATTTGATAGAGCGACAATACCAGCAGTTCGCCAAAGGAGTAGGCGTAAACGTAAAACGGTGAGCGAATGAAGTGGGGAATGTAGCTCCACCAGAAACGGTGCTGATCGCCAAGCCTCACACTGTTGCCGAACATGGCCTGCATTTGGCCCTGCCAAATGTCTCCAAATCGTTCGGCCGAGAGTTCGCCCTCTTCGCGACGCAATCGATGACACTCCCGCTCGAATCCATACATGGCCGCTTGGCGGAACACGGTGGCGAATACACCCTCTATTTTCTCAGCGTAGAGCGCGATGCTGTCGCGCAAGTCTGCCTGCGAGACGAGGCGCTCAAACACAAGCATCTCCCCGAACGTGCTTGCCAATTCCGCCAGGGGAAGCGTTCCGTGAAAATTGAAAAGGGACTGCTCCCGGCTGAGGGAGGCGTGGACTCCGTGGCCCAGTTCGTGGGCGAGCGTCCCTACCTGGTCCATTTTGCAAAGGAAATTGAGAAAGACGTAGGGATGGGTATCCGGGGTGACGTACGAACAAAAAGCGCCCCCACGTTTGCCCGGCCGCCATTCGGCATCAATCCATTCCTTATCGAAGAACTCTTGGGCGCGGTCGGCGATCTCGGGGCTAAACGCATGGAAAGACGTAAGGACGATATCCTGCGCCTCTTCCCAAGTGACCACTTTTTCTGCGTCCCAAAGGGGCGCGTAACGATCGACGTGGGTAAGTTCTTCAAGACCCAGGATCTCGCGTTTGACGTTGTAGAACCGCTCGACGAGGCCGTGATGGCGGTTGCACAGATCCATCACCAGGTCAACCGTCTCCGCCTTGAGTTCGTTGGACAAGTGCCGGCTCAGTTCGGGAGTGCCATAGCCACGGAGACGATCAGAGACCGCCTTGTCTTGAAGGAGAGTGTTGTAGCAGAAGATCAGCACCCGGCTGATTTCTTGCAACCCCTCGGTGAACGCATCGGCGGCCGCTTGTCGTATCGCACGGTTCGGATCTCGAAGGAGGTTGATGACTCCAGGCATCGAGAGGGACTCCACCTCCCCATCTGGTGGCCTGCGATACTTGTAGGTGTGGCTTGAGGTCACCTCTTCAAAGAGCCGTTCAAATGCTCGGGCCCCCGTGTTGGCGCACTCCTCCAGGATGATTTCTTCCTTTTCGCTCAGGCGATATGGGCTGTAGGCGCGTGTACTTTCCACGTAGTGCCGGTAGCTGGCCAGGCTGGGATCAGAAAGCGCATGGCGAACCGCTTCCTCAGGCGCCGCCTGAAGTTCGAGCTCGAAGAATAGGAGCTTCACGCCCAGTTCGGTGTTTCGCTCCATTTGGCGCTGCAAGAAGGCGCCGATCGCCGCATTGGAAGTGTCCGCCGCGAAGAGGAGACTTGCGAAACAGGCTGGCTTGCTGGCTTCCTGATAGATCGCTTCGATTTCCTTGATTGCCTCAAGCAATAGCTTGGGGTCGATTTGATCCCGTTCGATCTCCCCTCGATAGCGCTCCGCGAATACGTCGGCTCGGGTAAGGACACCTTCCCATACCTGGTCGATGCGGGGGTCGTCGATGCCGTTAAAGAGAGTGGAGAGGTTCCAACGAACAGGAGGCGAGGCTGGTGCGGTGACGACCATGTCTCATTATGTTGTATTGCCGATGCCGAGGCGGTGAAGTGCGCTAAGGGACTCACCCAAGATCAGGCGCATACAGCTCTCACCGAGGAGGGGAGCAATGGGGATGACCGTTAACCGGCCATCGGCCAGGTTTTGCTTATCACCGAGCGGAATCGAATCGGTCACGACAAATTCGTCCACCGCCGAGTCGACAAGGCGCCGCATCAACTGTTTTGTGCTCATCTTCTGATCGGCAAAGACGCCATGAACACCCAAAACCCGTACGGTAGCGGCGCCTTCCTGCTTCAGGAGAGCGGCGTCCTTGAGGACCGTGTTGCCCGTTAGGATTTCGTCGTCGAGAATGAAGCAGTGACGGCCAGCGACATTGCCGCTTACTGCCTTCACGAGCGGGGATTCGGTATGGTCCACCCTGGTCTTGTAGATGTAAGCGGGATCAAGCCCAAGTACGGCCGGCAGTTCTTCAAACCGCTTGGCAGCGCCCGAATCGGCGAAGACGACGGTGCAGTCCTCGCGCTTCCATTGCGTGAGATACTGCTGCTGGATGTGGCGTACCAGCAGGGGCAGGGCGGGCACTTCGTCGGCGGTAGGCACGAAATACTGCTTGATGTGGGGATCGTGGGGCTCCAGCAGGAGAACTCGGCGCACTCCCAGGACCTTGTTCAGGATTTCGGGTAATCGCTGCCCCATGACGGAGATGCGGGGTCGGTTCTTGCGATCCGAGCGGCTGTAAGGCATGTAAGGAAACACCACAAAGGTCTGGCGAGGGTGGGCGTTGTTGATCGCATCGAGCATTGCTAACAACTGAAGAATGCCATCGCTGACCGGTGGTGTCTGGGTGTGCAAGACGACGACAATGTGATCGCGAACATTGTCTACCTGAACCTCCATGTTTTCGTTGGAGAACCGACTAACCGAGTGATTGCCTCTCTCGACGACATGCTGGTTCGACTCGGCAGCGATACGCTGGCGGAGCTCATGTTCCACTTGGGCGGCAAGGCTCTCCATCCCCTCGGTCGCGAATAACTTAACAATGGTACGCGTCGTCGACATAGATCCGGTTCCGATTCTACGCGATTCGCAGGCGGCTTCGGCATTGCTTTTAACAATGGTTCGCAGGAGGGGTAGACGGCCTGCCCGGGGAGGGTTAGAATAGACGCATGGCTGCACTTTCGCCTATCGTCCAGCGAGCGGAGTGTTTCCTGCGAGATGAAGTGGCGCCCCGAGCGCAGGAAATGGATCGAGACCCTGAAGTCTTGCGCCAGGCCCTTCGGGGCATGGCCGAGTTAGGGTTACTCGCATTGCGTCGTCCGAACGATTACGGTGGCCCAGATGTCTCCGATATCGATTTCCGCTACTTTCAGGAGGCGGTCGCGCGCCGAAGCGGCGCCCTGAGCTTCTTGCAGACCCAGCACCAGAGCGCGGTGTCCCTTATCGCCAAGGGCATGAACGACCACCTCAAATCGGAATATCTTCTGAAGATGGCGGACGGTGAGAAACTGGTGGGTATTGGCTTTAGCCAGTTGCGCCGGCCCGGCCCGCCAATCATGACCGCTAGCCACGCGCCTGGAGGTTACACATTGGACGGGCAAGTGCCGTGGATCACCGGCTGGACGTTCTTTCCTGAATACCTTGTTGCAGCATCGCTCCCCGATGGGAGGGCGCTGTTTGCGGTGGTCCCCTTCTCCGAGCAGAAGGGCGCACGGGTCAGCCCTCCGATGCGACTTGCCGCCATGGAAAGTGCCCAAACCGTGAGCATGGAATATTCGGGCTTCTTCGTGGCCCACGAGCAGGTTTCGGCCATCCAGCCGGTGGGCTGGATCAGGAACAACGATCAGATCAATGTCGCCTTGCAGCGCCACTTTGCGTTGGGTTGCTGCCAAGCGGGCCTGGATATTCTGCTTCAAGCGGCTGAGAGGCGAGGTCTGCCCTTCGTCAAGGAGGTCCACGATGAGTTGGCAGCCGAGTTGGAGCGATGCCGGGCCGTCGCCGGAGTCGATCCCAAGGATGGCCAAGCGACCGAGGAGCGTCTTGAGGCGCGGGCATGGACCATCGAACTGGCGGTCCGCATCGCCCACGCCGCCGTTGCTTCCTGCAGCGGGGCAGCCAATTCGCTTGCCCACCCCGCGCAACGGGTCTACCGCGAGGCGTTGGTCTACACGGTGAGCGCCCAGACCACCGCGGTGATGGAGGCGACGTTGCGAAGGCTTGTCCGCTAAACTTCCCCCTATGCCCATCTCCCCGCGCATCACCGGAACCTTCCTCGACGAGATCACCCACGACATACCTTCGCAGAATTGGGGGGTGGCGCAATGGCGTCGCGAATTCGAGCTTTATCAGCGGATCGGCATCGACACGGTGATCATCATTCGGGCTGGCTACCGCAATAAGTGCATCTTTCCCAGCCGGTCAATTCCGAACCTTCTGCCCGTTTACGAAGATCTTGGGCAAGTCTTCTTCGACTTGAGCGAAGAGTTCGGACTGAAGCTCTTTTTTGGTCTTTACGACTCCGGTCTCTATTGGCATCGCCGCTCTTGGTGGAAGGAGGTGGACCTCAACCTGGCTTTCATCGATGAAGTGGTGGAGCGCTACGGAAAGAGTCCTGCCTTTGGCGGCTGGTACATGTGCCACGAGACGGGAAGAAACGATGCCCATATCATCGACATCTTCAATCATTTGGGCCGCCACTGCAAAGAGGTGTTGCCACGCCCAGTGTTGATTTCGCCCTATCCGATGGGATCGAAGCAATTTGCGGAAGGGGCGGCGTTTACCCTCGAGGAGTCGATGGAGCATTGGCGGCGCATTTTCGCTGCGACGCAGGGCGCCTTCGACATCTGTGCCTTTCAGGATGGCCAGGTGCAGTACCACGAACTGCCCGAGTTTCTTCGCGGCGTCTCTCAGATTGCGGCGGAGTTTGGGATTACCCAGTGGTCCAACCTGGAGACGTTCGATCGAGATATGCCGATCAAGTTTCCGCCGGCCGATTGGCGCTACCTGCGCTACAAGCTGGAGTCGGCCGCAGAAGTTGCGGAAAAGATCATCACGTTCGAATTCGCCCACTTCATGTCGCCCCATTCGTGCTACCCGGCCGCCCACAATCTCTTCGCGAAATATCAAGAATTTGCTGGGATCGGCTAGCGCCTTTTGGCGTCCTGCTCCGTCATCAACCGTACAGGTACCGAAAATGAACGCCAGAATTGTTCTCGCTATAAGTGGCTGCGTCCTAGCGGGCGCTCTCGTCGCCGGCACGACCGGTAGGGTTTCCGCACAATCGGCAACGCCGCTCCATGTGGCCCATCTTCCCGTCGCTTCGAATGCAGGGGCGATTTGGGGGGACGATCAAAACGTATTTGTCCTCGTCGGAGACCGTCTTTTCAAGGTGCGGAAGTACGATATGAAAATTGACGGAAGCGTGGCGCTGAGGATGAACGGCATGTCGTCCGGCGCAGCTGCCCAGCGGATTCGCCACAGCACCCACCACCCGCGCATCGAGAGCGACGAAGAGTAAAGCCCCTCATCCAGCGCCTCGTGGCGTGGTGTCAGGGGCTTTGTCTGCGACCTAACCGTCTGCCCTTTCTGGGCTAGGCGGCTTTACGCGTTCTTGACCGGGACTTTTAGGGTCTTTGGCTTCTCTTCCGGATTCTTCGGCAGAGTGATCGTCACAAAGCCATTCTTGAATTCGGCTTCCACCCTCTCAGCGTCGACATTCTCGGGAAGCTTCACCGTCCGGGTAAAGGCGCCGTACGAGTATTCGCGCCGGTAAACCTTGGCCTCGGCAAGCTCGGCCTCTTGCTTGAACTCACCTCGAATGGTCAGGCTGCCATCTTCGATCGAAATGTCGAGATCGTCCGAATTCACTCCCGGCACCGAAGCGCGAACGATAAAGTTGCCTTCGTTCTCGAAGATCGCCAGCGGAACCGTCGCTTCATGGGAAGGAGTGAGCGGAGCTCTCCAGGGCTGGAAAAGGCGCTCCAGGGTGGCATCAATGGCTTGGATCTCATTTGCGGGGTCGAGATATCTTAGAACTTTCATGGTTGTCAGGTCCTCCTAGCATTTGACTCGTATGTGAGTCTACATATGTAGATAACGTGAGTCCATGGCTATCAAGTTTCAATTTTGGCCACTATTTTTGAGAATTTCAGGGTTTTTAAGCGCCCGAGGAGTTTCGAAGTGCCGGTCATCGCATGGGTTGCTACGGTTTCTCGGGCAAGCGTGGGGTGATGACACCATTTCGTAGGACCGAAAATCTTAGGGGAGACTGCTAACTCATCCAGTAATCGAAGGCATGGGCATTTCGGGATGACGGCCGCTCGTGTGGAAGTGAATATGGCATCAGGAGATCGAAGGGTGACAAGGCGGCAACTGCTTAAAGCGGGCGCAGCGATACCGGCGGCGGTTGCGAGCTTGCAGCTTCTAGGTGCGGAGGCTTCGGCGGCCGCTGGCGGCGCCGGCCCATCGAATGTGGTCCAACTCGAGAACTCCTTGCAGGGAACCACTGCCTGGCAGCTGACCAATCCCGACTGGAACGGCGTGATTTGCGGCTATGCGTCGGACGTGAGCATCAACCGCGGCCAGCCGATCACGTTCTACTTCAGCGCAAGTCAGGATACGGTGGGAACGTTCGCCATCTATCGGCTCGGATGGTACGGTGGCAAGGGTGGTCGGCTGATCACCGGGCCTTTCACCATCAACCTCAGCAACCAAAAGACTCCGGCCCCGAATCCGACTACCGGCTTGAACGATATGGGTTGGAAGGCCTCGTTCGTCGATAACAGTCAGACCTCTGCCAACTCGGCGACCATTTGGCCGAGTGGCGTTTATGTGGCAGTGATCACCGGCCATACCACCGGTCTGCAGGAGTACGTCACCTTCGTGGTCCGAGACGACGCTCGAGCGTCGGACATTCTCTTCCAGCAGAGCGTGCTCACTTATCAGGCCTACAATTTCTGGGGTGGCATCAGCCTCTATCCCAACGCCAACAATGTGGAGGGTCTGGAAGTCTCGTTCAATCGGCCCTATGACCGGAGTTGGGGCGCCGGCGACCTGCTGTGCTGGGACATCCAACTCATTCGCTTCTTGGAGCGCTACGGCTACGACGTCACCTACGCAACCGACATCGACATGGCGCGTGGCCGCTGCATCGAAGCACCCCACAAGGCGATCGTGCTCGGCGGACATGACGAGTATTGGACGTACGGCATGCGACTGAACATGGAGACCTGCATCTCGAACGGCATCAATCTCGCAGTATTTGGCGCGGACGCATGCTACTGGCAAGTGCGGCTTCAGCCCGACGCCAACGGGAACCCTGACCGGACGATCGTTGCCTACAAGACGAGTGCCGCCAACGATCCCTACTACCTCACCGGCCAGTCGCTAACCACCCCGCAAGCCGCCTATTACAACAACCGCGTGACCGGCCTTTGGCGCGCCGCGCCGCTGAACGCTCCGGAGGCCGCGCTGCTGGGAGGCATGTTCCACCTGTATCCCGCTTCGGGAAATGTGATCGTCGACAACGCGAGCCACTGGTTTTGGGCCAACACGGGGGCGGTAAATGGCACCGCGATTCCTGGGATTCTTGGCTATGAAACCGATGCGGTGGCGCCAAGTTCGCCCGCGAATACGGTTCTCCTCACCAATTCACCAGATGCGGCCGGCTACGCCAACTCAACGATCTACACGGCGCCAAGCGGGGCCCAGGTCTTCAATGCCGGCACGATGTTCTGGAGCTTTGGTCTCGACAGCTACCCTTCCTGGTGGACCTACTCCAACCCCCAGAACTTGGTAAGCCCGGTCGCCCAGCAGGCCACCCTGAACCTGCTCAACAACTTCACCTATCAGAAGCCGATCATCGCATCCAACCTCTTGGATACCCCGGCGCCTGCATCTCACCTTCTCGCCCAAGGCGACGCACCCAAGTGCCCGCGCGACCGCCGCATGAACCCTTATGGCTGACGCCGAGGACGCTGGGTAGATGGCTCCCGTCACACCTCCGCGCAGATCACTTCGGCCTGTTCGATCACGAACCGGACCGCCGCCTCTTCCAAGTCGGGCGGGTAGCCGTACCTGCGCAGAATCCGCTTGACCAGCCGCCGTAGATTCGCCCGTACGCTTTCCCGAACATGCCAGTCGATGGTGGCGTTCTGGCGGACGGTGGCCAACAGCTCCCTGGCGATGAACGCCAGCTTCTCATCGCCCATGACCTCCACCGCGCTGTGATTGTTGGCCAGGGCGTCGTAAAACGCCCCCTCGTCCTCGGTGAGACCGAGTTTGTCTCCCTTGTTGCGTTGGTCGCGCATCTCGCGCGCGAGCCGAACAAGCTCATCCACAAGCTCCGCCATCTCAATCGCTTGATTGGTGTACCGCTTGACCGCCTCCTCCAGCATCTCGGTGAAGGTGCGAGCTTTGACAACGTT
>Ga0302319_10002321_pt1 | contig 41327 bp, 36 predicted proteins | sample Bog_T0_2_FD_203319 | JGI IMG/M metagenome (GOLD analysis project Ga0302319, IMG submission 203319) | Peat permafrost microbial communities from Stordalen Mire near Abisko, Sweden - Bog_T0_2 | ecosystem: Environmental > Terrestrial > Soil > Wetlands > Peat | place: Sweden: Abisko, Stordalen Mire... | reverse complement strand
CCCGCGGCCGTGCAGGCCTGCGCCGCCGTCGCGGCCCTCGGCGGAGGGGGGCGCTCCCTCTTCTTCGACGTCTCGGACCGGGCCGCCTGCGCCGCCGCGCTTGAGGCCGAAGCCGAGGCCCACGGCGCCTTCTGGGGGGTGGTGGTCAACGCCGGCATCGTCCGCGACGCCCCGCTCGCGGGCATGAGCGGGGACGACTGGGACGCGGTGTTGCGCACTGACCTCGATGGCTTCTACAATGTCCTCCGCCCCCTGGTGATGCCCATGGTCCAGCTCAGGCGTGGCGGGCGCATCGTTTCGGTGGCCTCGGTGTCCGGGCTCATCGGCAACCGCGGGCAGGCGAACTACGCCGCGGCCAAGGGCGGCCTGATCGCCGCCAGCAAGTCCCTGGCCCTGGAGCTGGCCAAGCGCCAGATCACGGTCAACTGCGTGGCGCCCGGCATCATCGAGGGCGAGATGGCTGCCGGGGTTCCGCCCGAGGCCTTGGCCCTGGTGCCGCTGCGTCGCATGGGCCGGCCGCAGGAGGTGGCTGGGCTGGTGGCCTGGCTGTTTTCGGAAGAGGGCGCCTACGTGACGCGCCAGGTGTTCGCTGTCGATGGGGGGCTGAGCGCTTGAAACGGGTGGTGGTGACGGGAATGGCGGGCCTTTCGCCGCTGGGCGGCGACTGGCCCACGGTGCGGGAACGCCTGCGCTCGGGCCGGGGGGCCGTGGTGCGCATGCAGGAGTGGGAGCAGTACCGGGGGCTGAACACCCTGCTGGCGGCGCCGGCGGCGCCCTTTGAGCTCCCCGCCGTGGGCTACTCGCGCAAGGCCACGCGCTCGATGGGCCGCGTCGCGCTGCTGGCCGTCCGGGCCAGCGACCTGGCCCTCCAGGACGCGGGCCTCATCGGCCATGCCGTGCTCACCAGCGGCGACGCCGGGGTGGCCTACGGCTCGTCCACCGGCAGCCCGGACGCGGTCGGGGACTTCGCCCGCATGCTCATCGAGAAGTCCACGGACGGCATCACCGCGACCACCTACATCCGCATGATGCCCCACACGGCGCCGGTCAACATCGCGGTCTACTTCGGCCTGAAGGGGCGGGTCTACACGACGTCGAGCGCCTGCACCTCGGGCAGCCAGGCCATCGGCTACGCCTACGAGGCCATCAAGGCAGGAAAGCAGAAGGTCATGGTCGCCGGCGGCGCCGAGGAGCTGACGCCGACGGACGCGGCGGTGTTCGACACCCTCTTCGCCACCTCCACGGCCAATGCCTCGCCCGAGACCACGCCCCGGCCCTTTGACCGGGACCGCGACGGGCTGGTGGTGGGCGAGGGGGCCGGGACCCTGGTCCTGGAGGAGCTGGAGCACGCCCGCGCCCGCGGCGCACGCATCCACGCCGAGCTGGTCGGCTTCGGCACCAACTGCGACGGGGCCCACGTCACCCAGCCGGCGGCGGGGACCATGGCCAGGGCGGTGCAGATGGCGGTCGACGACGCCGGCATCGACACCGCCGAGATCGGCTACGTGAACGCCCACGGGACGGCCACCGAGCAGGGGGACATCGCCGAGTCCCAGGCCACCGAGCAGGTCTTCCGCAGGCGGGTGCCCATCTCCTCGCTCAAGAGCTACATGGGGCACACCCTGGGCGCCTGCGGCGCCCTCGAAGCCTGGATGAGCATCGGCATGCTCAACGAGGGCTGGGTGGCCCCCACGGTGCACCTGGACAACGTGGATCCGCGCTGCGCGGATCTGGACTACGTGCGGGGGACCTGGCGCGCGCTGCAGACCGGCGCGGTGATGTCGAACAATTTCGCGTTCGGAGGGATCAACACGTCGTTGATCTTCCGGCGCTGGAGGGAGGCACTATGAAGAACGGCATGAGGAACGGAACGTTGGCCCTGGGCCTGGCCCTGGCCCTGCTGCTGGCCCCGGCCGGTGCGGGCGCGGGTTCGAAGAAGGTCGAGTGGAAGAAGCAGGCCGCCTCGGAGCGCCTGGTGTCGAACGCCTACCGCTACCTCGGAGCGGACCAGGCCAAAAAGGCCCTCAAGTTCCTGGAGAAGGCCGCCAAGACCGCCGAAAACGCCTCGGCCTATGAGGCCCTGGGCGAGTGCTGGAACGCCCTGGGCAAGGACAAGAAGGCCCAGGAGGCCTGGGACAAGGCCGACAAGCTCAACGGCGGCAGGGGAAGCGCCGACTTCCGCGGCGGGGACAAGGCCGACCAGGCCGTGCAGAACGGCGCCGTGGCGTCGAAGCTGTCCTACCAGGGCTACGCCTGGGCCGCCAAGGGCGACTACAAGTACGCCGTCGAGCTGTTCAAGAAGGCCGTGGCCGCGGATCCGCAGTACTGGAACGCCCAGGCAGGGCTCGACGCCATCGCGGCGAAGGGCCTCGACGCCAGCCAGACCCTGCCTTCACGCGCCGGCTCGGGCGCCGTGGACAGCGGCAAGGATGAGGGCGGAGCCACGGACATCGACGACGATTCCGCCGACGGAGGCAAGGACGCCGCGGACAAGGACGATTCGGGCGGCAAGGACAAGTAGGACGGCAACGCGCGGTCCGGCCGGCTGCGGGGCGTCCCCGCGGCCGGAACTGCCGCCGAGGCGGCCCACCACGGAGATTCCATGACCCTGACACCCAGGAAGACCGCGCTGCTGCTGGCGGCGGGAATGATCTGCGGGGCCCTGGCCGGCCAGGCCCGGGCCGACAAGGGCGCCGCACCCGCGGCGGCCGCGGGGACCCAGTACGCCGTGCTGAGCGCCACCAGCAGCGCCCGCTTCGAGGTGCTGGCCCACAGCGTGGGCGCCCCGGTGCACGTGCACGGGACCAAGGGCGCCATCAGCGGGGTGATCCGCCTGGCCGAAGGTGTGACGCCCACGGTCAGCGGCGAGCTCGACATCGAGGCCGGGACCCTGAAGAGCGGCAACGGCGGCCGTGACAGCAAGGTCTACAGCGTGCTGCACGCCGTCGAGCACCCCCGCATCGTGTTCACCATCGATTCGGTGGAGCCCTTCAGCCTGCAGCAGCTCGACGCCGCCGGGGTCACGGTGACCGCCCACGGCAGCCTGGACGTGGCCGGCGTGACGGTCCCCCTGTCCTTTCCGGTGTTCGCGCGCCGCGAGGCCGGCAGGCTGCTCCACCTGGACGGGCTCGCCCAGACCGGCTTCAAGGACCTGAAGCTGGAAAAGCCGGGCGTGGCCGTCTTCCTCACGGTTGAAGACGCCATCGGCGCCGGCGCCACGGTGGACGCCCAGGCAGCGCCCTAGGCTCCCTGGCGGACCCGACCTCGGGGCGGGTCCGCCGGAGAAGGAAGGGCGCCGGCGAAGCGGACCCAAACAAAAGGAGGGGCGGCCCCAGGGGCCGCCCCTCCTCTGTTTTTCCGGCGTCCCGGTCCGCCGTGCCCTGCGCGCGCCGCCCTAGCCTGCGGCCTCGCAGCTGAACAGGGTGTGGAAGCCGTGCTGTTGTTCGAGCATCGGCTTCAGGCCGGCGGCGGCGAAATTGCGGTGCAGGTCCGAACTGTGGAACATGCGGCTGTTGCCGTTGGCCATGCAAGTGAAGTACAGAGAGGTGGCCTCGACCGAATCCCTGGCAGCGGCGTTGGGCTGGCGGTCCCAGCAGGGCTCCAGCACCATCAGCCGGCCCCCGGGGGCCAGGGCGGCCCGGCCCCGCTGCAGCAGGCTGAGGACCTCGGCGTCGCCGAAGCAGTCCAGCAGCTGGCTCATCCACACCACGTCGAAGCCCCTCGGAAAGGCCTGCGAGGCGTCCAGCAGGTCCACGGTGCGCGCCACAAGGCGGTCCTGGACCCCGGCGGCCGCAGCGTTGGCCAAGGCGGCCTCGAGCTGGCGTGGGTGGTCCAGAATCGTGACTTCCGTGCCGGGGCGCCCGCGCAGGCACAGCAGGGCCCATTTGCCGGTGTTGCCCCCCACGTCCAGCAGGCGCGCCACGGGGCGGTCGAACACCGCCGCCAGCGCCGCGGGGAAGGCTCCGTCGGAATAGTGGTGGTCGAAGTCCAGCCAGCTCCTGCGGACCTGGGCCGGCAGCTCCAGCAGGCCCTGGTAGATGGTGTCCCAGCCGCCGAAGACCTTCAGGCCGGCCGGCCTGCCGCCTGCGATGGACTCCTCGAGGTGGAAGGCGCCCTGGTAGCAGACGTCGTGGGTGAAGTTCATGTTCACGCGCACCAGGTCGTCGTGCAGCAGGATCGTCCCGACCGGGCTGAGCCGGTAGCGGCCCGCGGACTCCTCCACAGCCCCGGCGGAGTCGCAGCCTTCAAGCAGGACTTTGGCGGCGTAGACGCCCAGCCCGGTCGCTCCGGCGGCCTCCTCGGGGGTCAGCCCCGCGGCGGCGTGGTCCTCGAGGGCCGCGAGCAGGCCGCGGTCCCGGGCCACCCGCACGGCCTGGAACGTGAGTGGCCCAAAGGCGATGCGGTGGGCCTGGCGGAAGGCGTCAAAGGCAGAGTCCAAGGCGGCGGCCTTGAGCAGGGGTGGGGGAGGGCGTGACGGGGGGCCCGGGGGCCCGCTAGAGCAGCAGCTTGGGGTAGCGCCAGGTGGCCACGGCCAGGGCGGCCAGCCCCATGGCCAGCAGCCAGCCGGCGTCCCAGGCAAAGGACCCGTAGTCCGGCACCAGCATCAGGCCCCGCAGGCCGTTGACCAGGAAGCTCATGGGGTTGACCGTGGCGAAGGCCTGCAGCCAGACGGGCATGGCCTTGACAGGGTACAGGGCCGAGCTGGCGAAGAACAGGGGCATGGTGGCCAGCTGGCCGATGCCCATCATGCGCTCCCGGGTGCGCACGATGCTGGCGATGATCATGCTCAGGCCGGTGAAGAAGGAGGAGCCCAGCACCGTCAGGACCAGCACCCCTGCGATGCGGGCGACCGACCATTCGAAGTGCAGCCCCATCGCCAGGGCCAGGGCCGTGACCACCAGCAGCTGAAAGAAGCTGCGGGTGCTGGCCGAGAGCATCTTGCCCAGCACCAGGGCCGTGCGGGTGATGGGGGTGGACAGGATCTTCTGCATCAGGCCCATGTCCTTTTCCCAGATGATGCTGAGGCCGTTGAAGATGCTGACGAAGGTGATGGCCTGGGCCAGGATGCCGGGGGTCAGGAAGGCGAGGTAGGGCACGCCCCCGGTGTCCACGGCCGCCGCGCGGTTGAAGGCCTGGCCGAACAGCAGCAGCCACAGCGCGGGCTGGACGCTGCGCGAGACGATCTCTGCGGGATCCTTCAGGATCTTGAGGCTTTCTAGCTGGAAAATCGTCCACACCGAATAGGCGAAGCCGGGCAGGGCCCGGGGCCCCTCAGGCGACGCGCTGGCTGTTGCGGCGGCTGCGCTGGACATCGTGCAGGCTCCCTTCTGCGCTTTCGAGGTGCCCGACCAGGCGCACAAAGATCTTCTCAAGGCTGGCCTTGGGCAGGCGGGTCTGCCTTCTCAGGTCGGCCAGGGTGCCCATGGCGCAGATCCTGCCGCGGTCCATGATGGCCATGCGGTCGCAGAGGCTTTCGGCCTCCTCCATGTAATGGGTGGTCAGCAGCAGGGTCATGCCGTACTGGCGGCGCAGCTTCGTCAGGTAGCCCCACAGGGACACCCGGGCCACGGGATCCAGGCCCGTGCTGGGCTCGTCGAGGAACACCACCGGCGGACGGTGCAGGATGCTCTGCCCCACCTCGAGGCGCCGGATCATGCCCCCGGAATAGGTGGACGCCGGGCGGTCGGCCGCGTCGGCCAGGTCCAGCATGTGCAGGATCTCGGGGATGCGTTCCCGCCGCACCCGGGCCGGCAGCGCGTAGAGCTTGCCGAAGAAGTCGAGGTTCTCCCGGCCGGTCAGCACGCCGTCCACGCTGAGGGACTGCGGCACATAGCCGATGTCGGCCCGCAGTCGCTGGGCGTCATTGAACAGGTCGTGGCCGTGCACCCGGGCCTCGCCCCGGTCCGGCGGCAGCAGGCCGATGAGCATTTTGATGGTGGTGCTCTTGCCCGCCCCGTTGCGGCCCAGAAGGCCGAAGCATTCCCCGGGCTGCACGTCCAGGTCGATGCCGTCGACGGCCTTCACGGCGCCGAAGTGCTTCACCAGGCCCCGTATGTGGATCGCGCCTTCTGCCACCTGCCAGGCTCCCCTGATCGCCGCTGCGGACCCCTCCGGCCCCAGCGGACTGGGCACCATCATAGGCCGGGCCCGGCCCGCCTGACTGTAACAAATCGAAGCCTCCGCGCCGAGGCGCCTCGCCAGCCTGGCCCGGGTGGTCTAGAATGGCGCCGGTCAAGGCGGCCCTTAGATGCTGGGAGGGAACATGAACAAATGGAGAGCGCTCGTGCTGGTGCTGGTGGTCGGGGGACTGGGTGCCTGGTGGGCCATGGGCAGCCGCGGGCAGCGTCCGCCCATGAAGCCCCTGCCGACCCAGCTGGATCCTGCGGTCCTGGCCGACGTGGCAGCGGGCTACCAACGCGACGTGCAGCCCCTGTTCAAGCGGGCCTGCTTTGACTGCCACACCAAGGACACTGTGTGGCCCTGGTACCATGCCGTGCCCGGGGTGCGCCAGTACATTGAGGGGCACGTCCAGGAAGGCCGCGAGGACCTGGACCTGAGCGACGGGTTCCCCTTCAACACCGACATTCCCGTGCTGCGCCACCTGCGCCGCATCGGCATGCAGGTCAAGCGGGGGGACATGCCCCTGTGGGACTACAAGCTCATGCACCCGGACGCCCGGCTGACGGATTCGGAACGGGATATCATCGTGCGCTGGGCCCAGGACGGCTTCGACCGCCTGACCAGCACCGCCAAGGACGCAGCCGGGCCCCTGAGCCCCACTGCCGGCGCCCCGAACGCCGGCCAGGCCGGCAAGGAAGGGCATGAGGCCGGCGAGGAAGGCGGGGAACACCACCACCACCATCACCATGAGGAATAGGTTTCACAAACCATGATGCAGGTCATTACTGGGCAGGGCCGAATCCTCTAGCGTGGAGGCCGCGTCCGACACCCTCCCGCCCAGGAGTACCGCCATGAGTGAAGCCAAGATCTGCGATGTGTGCGGCCTCGACAGCCATCAGGCCGTGCTCGTGCACACTGAAACAGATGGGGAACCGAAGAGCTACTGCATGCGCTGCTTTCATGCCCTGCTGCATGGCATGAGCCCGGAGCAGGTCAAGGCGCGTTGGAGGGAATTTTCACAGCAAGCCTGACGTTCAGCCGGGCGGACCAGCCGGGCCCGGAGTCGGCCGTCAACAGTTCCTGGGCCAGGATCCGGACCCGTTTTGTGAGCAGCTCCCGGGTCCCGCGCATGCGCGCCAGGGTGGCCTCCTCAGTGGGTGGTCCGGGTCGCGGGTCCGGGGTGGGCCAGTCCAGGCGGCGCATCCGTCCAGCCAGGGTCGGGCCGGGCTCCCCGAAGCAGAGGTTGATGCACAGCTTGGCCTCCGCCCCGTCAAGATCCCGGAGCGCCCGGGGGCGATGGCCGCCGATGTCTAGGCCGCATTCGGCCATCGCCTGCACCGCCAGGGGGTGCAATGGCCCCGCAAGAAGGCCGCAGCTGGCCACCGTAGCGGCCGGGCCAAGGGCCTTTTGAAGCAGGGCGCACGCCATGGGTCCCCGGGCGGCGTCTCCTTTGGACAGGAACAGGATGTCCGCCTTCACGGCTCCACCTGCGTCCCCAATGTCCGTTCAATCACCCGCCTAAGCACCACCGGCTCGAAGGGCTTGCGCACGACCTCGCGAGCGCCTTTGGCGTGCAGCGCCTCCAGCACGGCCGAGTCGCCTTCGGAACTCACCACGATCACCGGCACCGAGCGCAAGGCCGGGTCCGCGCCCATGGCCTCGAGCAGCTCCCTTCCGTCCATGACGGGCATATTGAGGTCCGCAAGGACCAGGTCGTAGGACGAGGACCTGAGGCGCTTGAGGGCCTCCGCGCCGTCCCCGGCCTCATCCACCGACTCGAGGGGCAGGTCGGTGAGGGAAAGGACCTTGCGGATGACCTTCCGCATGGTGCTGGAATCGTCGACAACAAGCAATCGGTAGGGCATGGGTCCTCCTGCTTCAGCGGTCCGTCTTCAGGGTCCGTTCGCCGTAGGGGTCGCGGACGCTCACCTGGCCGTCGACCAGGTTCAGCTTGAGGGTGCGGCTGAGCTCGCCGCCTGCATCTTCGTCCTGCACCAGCAGGCACCGCTGCCAGGACAGCCTCCTGGCGGCAAGCAGGTTGCGGCGGCCCACGTCGTAGAGGTCGCCGCCGGCCAGGACCCTCGCCGCCCCCGCAAGATGCAGCCTCAGCCGCCGGGGATGCGCGCCAAGAGCCTGCAGCTCCTGCAGCAGGAGCTGCAGCCCGGTGTCGCAGAAGGTCGCAGGCCGCACCCGCGCACGCTCCGGGTTGAGGCCGGAGTCCGGCAGCATGAAGTGGAGCAGTCCGCCCACGCGGGACTGCGGGTCGTAGGCCGCGACCCCGACGCAGGAACCCAGGGCGTAGGTCGCCAGGGTGGCGCCGGCGTCCGCGCTCACCTTCAGGTCCGAGACCCCCACCACCACGAGCCGCCCGGAGCCGGTCATGGCCGTCCGCCGCAGGAAGCGGGCTTCTGGTAGACCGAGGCGCCCGGGGAACGCAGGACGTGGGGGATCCCGATGAGGCTTTCGGACAACCCGGTGTAAAGCCAGCCGCCCGGCCGAAGCTGCGCGGCCAGGCGACCGATCAGGGCCGCCTGGGTGCCTTTCTGGAAGTAGATCATCACGTTCCTGCAGAAGATCGCGTCCATGGGCTGCCTGAACGGCAGGGCATCCGAAACCAGATTCAACCGTCCGAAGGTCACCTTGCGTCGGAGCGGGTCCCTGATCCTCAGGCATCCCCGTGTCCCGGACGGCTCCAGATGGGACAGCCGCAGCGCCGCCGGCACCCGCGCGCAGGACTCCTCGCTGTAGACGCCCTCCACGGCCCGGCGCAGGGCCTTGCCGGACAGGTCGGTCCCCAGGACCTTGAATGGAACCGCGTCCCCCAGGGCCTCCTGGAGGACCATCGCGAGGCTATAGGCCTCTTCGCCCGTTGAGCAGGCCGCGCTCCAGACACGCAGGGTCGTTGGAGGCGTCTTCGTGCCGTTGTGTCCGGCCCGGGCCACCCCGGCCAGATGGTCGAAATGGGCAGGCTCCCTGAAGAACTCGGTCTTGTTGGTGGCCACCGCGTCCAGCAGCTCGGGCAGTTCGTCCTCAATGCCTGAATCGAGCACGGCCCAATACTGCCGGAGGTCCCGCAGGCCCAGCACCGCCAGGCGCTTGCGAAGGCGGCTGAAGAGCAGGTCCCGCTTTTCGGGCTTCAGGTGGATCCCCGAAGCCTTCTCGATCATTCCCGCCACCCGGTCGAAATCGACGGTCCGCAGGGTGGCCGAAGCAGTCTGCTGCACGGCGCCCGTCCTAGAAGGCGGCCAGCGCCTGGGGCCCGGCCAGCATGCCCGGACCGCGCCGGCCTGAGGGCCGGGCGGCCTTGACTGGACGCAGACCGCGCAGACCCGGCCCGGGCTCCACGGCACCGGAAGCGCCGGCTTCGTCCCCGTCGAGCAGACGGGCCAGGGCCAGCACCAGGTTGCGCAGGGAGCCCGCCTGGGCGGACATCTCCTCGCTGGCGGCGGAAAGCTCCTCGGCATTGGCGGTGTTCATCTGGGTGACCCGCTCCAGTTCGCCTTCGGCCCGGTTGATCTCCTCGATGCCCTGGGACTGCTCGCGGCTGGAGCCGGCGATGCCGTCGAGGGCCGTGGACACCTGCCGCGTCTTCTTTATGAGCTCGCCTAGCGAGCGCCCCGCCTCCTCGCTGACCGCAAGGCCCTCCGATGAACGGGCGCTGTTGTCCTCAATCAACGCCGCCGTGTCCCTGGCGGCCTCGGCACAGCGGCTGGCGAGCTTGCGCACCTCCTCGGCCACCACCGAGAAGCCGCGCCCCTGTTCGCCGGCGCGGGCCGCTTCGACCGCGGCATTGAGGGCGAGCAGGTTGGTCTGGAACGCGATCTCCTCGATGGTCTTGATGATGCGCGCGATGCTGTCGGCGCTCTGGTTGACGGCCCGCATCGAGGCCAGCGTGCGCTGCATGGCGTCGCTCCCCTTGGCGATCACCTCGTTCACCTCGGCCATCACCGCGGTCGCCCCGCGAGCGTTCTCGGCGTTGCCACGGGCCAGCGACTCGAGCTGCTGGAGGGACGCGTTCGCCTCCTCGAGGCTGGCCGCGCTTGTGGCGGCGCCTTCGGCCAGCTGCTGGCTGGACGATGCCACCTCGGAGCTTCCCGTGGACACCTGCTCGGAGCCCTCCCGGAGGCTGGCGATGACCTCCTGCAGGGAGCGTATGAAGCCCAGGGTGATGGCGACCGCGATGCCCAGCCCCGCGAATGCCAGGGCCATGCACAGCCCGACCCCGGCGCCAGCCGAGATCCCCTTGGCGAAGAAGTTGTTCTGGTTCTCCTCCACCTGGGACCGCACGCGATTGACGTACTCGTCGCTGGCGTTGTCGAAGGCGATCGTCACGTCCTTGAGGTGGCGGCCATACAGGTCCTGGGCGGTGGGGGCCTTCGAGAGGTCCTCCCCGAAGAGGTCGTTGAGCCTGGGCTCCATGTCGGCGATCGCGGCGCCGAGCCGGTCGACGTAGGGGCCCTCGCCGTCCTGGGCTGCGAGGTCCTTCAGCTCGAGCAGCGAGTCCTTGGCGGCCTGAAAGTACTTCCGGGTGCGCTGCTCATTGGCCGGGTCCTGCAGGATCGCCCAATTCTTCGCCTTCGACAGGGCCAGCTGGAAGTTCGAGTTCAGCTCGCCGGCGGCCTTGACCTTGGCGTTGAGCAGGGCGGACCGGTGCAGCCCGGCGGCGACCCCGAGGGCCACCAGGCAGGTGAGCGCCAGGATCGCGGCGACGACCCCGAGGCTGAGCAGCATCTTGGCTTTGAGGCTGAGAGCTTTGAACATGTGCGTGTCTCCTTTGTGCCCGGGAACTCCCCGGGAAGGGCCGTGAGGGCCGGGTTCAGGCCGCGGCGACGCCCAGCGAAGGCGCCAGGTCGTCCAGCGAGGGAAGCTCCGCCGCGGTGAGGAGCCGTTCGACGTCCAGAAGAATGGTGACCCCGCCCGGGGTCTTGGCCAGGCCGCGCACCCAGGCGAGCGCCTGGCGGCCCTGCAGCGCGGGCAGGGGCTCGACCGAGCCCTCACCCAGCTGCAGCACCTCGCTGACGGCGTCGACCTGCATGCCGATCAGCAGGGGGCCGGATCCCAGGTCCGCCATGAGGGTGATGATGCAGTTCTCCCTGCGCCGTTCGCCTTCCGGCATGCCGAAGCGCGCCCGAAGGTCCAGGACCGGCACGATTTTTCCGCGCAGGTTGATGACACCCTTGAGGTGGCTGGCCGCGTCCGGCAGGGCGGTCACCTCAAGGCGGCCGATGATTTCACGTACCGTCAGGATGGGGACGGCGAAGGTCTCGTCCCCCAGCCGGAAGCTCAGATGCTTGGTCTCGTTCTCCTTCATCGTGGCCTGCATGGTTCCTCCTCCGTGGTGAAAACTCCCGGCCGGTCGCCGAGCAGCGTTTCCAGGTCCAGGATCAGCCCGACCCTGCCGTCCCCGAGCACGGCGCCCCCGGACACGCCGCGCAGGCCCGGCCCAAGCCCCTGGGCCAGCCCCTTGACCACCACCGCTTGTTTGCCCTGCACCTCGTCCACCAGGATGCACGCCTGCCTGCCCCCGGCCTCGACATGCACGGCGACGGATCCGCTCCCGCCGGACGCCCCTCTGAACCAGGGGTCCAGGCGTACCACGGGCAGCGAACGGCCGCCCGCCTCCATCCATTGGGCTCCGGCACCCAGGCTGTGGCGCGGCAGGTTCCTAGCCGAGAAGAACTGCCGCACCTGCGTGGCGGGGAGCACGAAGCGCTGGCTTCCGACCGCCACGAGGATCCCGTCCAGGGACGCCATGGTGAGGGGAAAGCGGAGCTCGAACACGCACCCGAGGCCGGGCCGGCTGCCGACACGCAGGCAGCCCTTGAGCGCCTGGACTGAGCGCTTCACGGCGTCCAGCCCGACCCCGCGTCCGGAGACCTCGGTCACCTCCGTGGCTGTGGAGAAGCCGGGCTCGAAGATCAGCTGCCAGAGGCGCTGGTCGTCGGTGGGCTCGCCAGCCTTGAGGAGACCGAGCCGTTCCCCGGCCTCGCGCAGGCGGGCAGGATCCAGTCCGCGGCCGTCGTCGCTGAGCTCGAGCACCACTTCGCCTCCCTCGTGGCGGGCCTCGAGGCGCAGTAGGCCCCGCAGGTCCTTGCCGGCCTGGACCCGGCCGTCCTCGTCCTCAAGGCCGTGGCCGACGGCGTTGCGGATGAGGTGGACCAGCGGCTCAAATAGCCCCTCAAGCATGCCCTTGTCCAGTTCGGTGTCCCCGCCCGCCGTCTCGAAACGCAGCGATTTTCCGGTCTTCACGGACAGGTCGTGGGCCAGGCGTCCGCAGCGGTGCAGCAGCGGTTCCACCGGCTGCAGGCGCAGGGCCAGGGCGGTCTCATGCAGCCGGCGGGCGAGCTTCGAGAGGCGCACGATCTCCTCGGACAGGGACCGCTCGAGGGCCGCCTTGGCCAGACCCCCGCTGACCTGGGATTCGCACACGGTCAGCTCGCCCGCAAGCTCCATGAGCTCGTCCAGCTTGTCGGCCCGAACGCGCAGGTGGGGCTCCCTTGGGGCGCCTTCGGCCGGGGCAGCGCCGGCATCGCGCGGCTCACCGGCCGCGCGGGCGTCGGCTGGTGCGCGGGCGTCGGCCGGTGCCGGGCCGCCGCCGCCGGCATCCGGCGGCGGAAGGAGCCGGGAGAGGTCCAGGAGCCCGAGCGCTCCGCATGCCAGGGCCTCCGGGATGCGGGACAGCTGCTCGCCCAAGGCGTCCGAGACGCCCAGCAGCCAGGTCAACAGCGGCATGGGCGGAGGTCCGCAGGGCGCCTGGAAGGGAAGCAGGCTGGTTTCGGCCGTGTGGCAGAGCTCCGCGGCGTCCCTCAGCCCGAGAAATCCGAGGATCCCCTTGAGGGTGTGCAGGCTCCGCCTGGCTTTACCGAGCTCGCAGGGGCCTCCCTGGGCGATCGCAAGCACGCAGATCTCCAGGGCCTGCACCAGCAGCGGGCCCTCCCCCGAGAACTCGAGGAAGACCTGCTCCATGTCCGCGGCGATCGCCAGCCTGGAGGCGTCAGCCATTGCCGCCGTCCAGGACCCAAAGCCGGAGCTCCATAGGGAAGCGATCCACCATCACAGCGGCGGAGCTGTCGGGCGGGCGCTGGGGCCAGCTGGCGGGGCGGCTCCTGGCCGGAAGAAAGGGGCCGAAGGGGCCCTTGGGGGATGCCAGGAAGCGCGTGGCCATCCGGCCGGCCACCAGGTTGACCAGCTCGCGGAAGGCGTCCTCGGACTGCTCTCGCGCCGTGGGGTCCCCGGTGGAGGACTCAGCGAGCTCACCCGCAAGGTCCCAGGCGCCCCGCAGGACCAGCAGGTAGGGAGCCGGCCCGCGGAGGTTGACGCTGAATTCGACGGGCAGATCGGCGGGCCCCGGGGCCGGCGCCCCCATGGGCCGGGCGGAAAGGTAGGCCCAGTCGCCGGCGACCTGGTTGACCAGCTCCGCCAGCTCAAAGGCGCTCGGTATGCGGACGGACAGGGGCGCGGGGGTCATGACACCACCCTGGCCGCGGGAGCCGGAAGCAGGTCCTGCATGGTCTGCAGCAGGTCCTGAATGGCTCCGGATTTCGCAAGGAAACGGATGCCGTCATCGCCTGCATACAGGGCCCTGAGATCGGTCAGGTCGTCGCCCGAGAGCACCAGCACCTTCTTCCTGCGCAACAGCGCGTTCCTGCGCAGCAGGCCCAGGAAGCTCCGGCCATCCATGCCGGGCATCTGCAGGTCGGTGACCACCAGGCAGGGCCGGCAGCGGGTGAGCTCGTGGAGGGCTTGCCGGCCTTCGGCCGCCTCGACCACCGTGACGCCCGGAAACCCGCGTTGGATGGCCCCGCGAAGCATGGTGCGCACGGTCGGGGAGTCCTCGATGATCAGAATGGTCCGGGTCCCGGGCTCGGGGACCTCCGGGGCGAAGGCGGCGCTGGTCATGGTGCTTCTCCTTGGCACGGGACGCCCCTACCAATGCAAGCCGTGTGCCAACGGCAGACCTCCGCAAAAGGGCTTCGCAGACAAAAGAAAAGGCCCGCCGCGGCGCGGACGGGCCTGCAAAGAACGGTGCCGGCTGTAACACCGTTACACGTAACGTTACGCGTTCAATGGAAGCCGAACGTGCGGAGGTAGCGGTACAGCGTCGGGCGGCTGATGCCCAGCAGGGCCGCCGCCCGGCTCTTGTCGCCCTTGGTCGCCAGCAGCGCCTGTTCGATGCCGGCCCGATCGAGCTGGACCGCCCGGGCCCGGCCCGGCTGGCCGGCCGGCCGGGGCAGGGCCAGGGCCACCGCTTCGGAGTCGACCGCGTCCCCATCCTCATCGGCGTTGAGCACGATCCGCTCCATGAAGTTCTTGAGCTCCCGCACGTTGCCGGGCCAGGGGTGGGCGCTGAGGGCCTCCACGGCGGCGTCGTCCAGGGGGGACAGGCGCTTGCCGAAGTCCTCGCAGGCCCGCTCGAAGAAGTGGCGGGCGAGCAGCCCCAGGTCCACCGGGCGTTCCCGCAGGGGGGGCAGCTTCACCGAGAAGACGTTCAGGCGGTAGTACAGGTCGGGCCGGAACCGTCCTGCGGCGCTCTCCGCCGAGAGGTCCCGGTTTGTCGCGCTCACGAGGCGCACATCGAGGCGGATCGTCTCGACGCCGCCCAGGCGCCGCAGGGTCCTGTCCTCGAGCACCTTGAGCAGCTTGGTCTGCGTGCTCAGGGGCAGCTCGCCCACCTCATCGAGAAACAGCGTGCCCCCCTGGGCCGATTCAAAGAGCCCGCGCTTCTGCCTGCGGGCATCGGTGAAGGCCCCGGCCTCGAACCCGAACAGCTCGCTTTCGAGCAGGGTCTCGGGCAACGCGGCGCAGTGCAGCTCGACGAAAGGGCCGGCGGCGCGGGGGGAGAACAGGTGCAGCAGCCGGGCCGCGTGCTCCTTGCCGGTCCCGGTTTCCCCCTCGATCAGGACCGTGACCTGCTCCTTGGCCCCCACCTCCTCAAGCGAGTGGTAGACCTTGGCCATCGCCGGGTCACCGAGAAAGAGGTAATCCTTGGTGAAGTCCTCGATCCGCTGCCGCTTCAGCCTGGCTACCTCGTCGCGCAGGCGCTGCTTTTCGCCGAAGCGTTCCAGGACGGCCTCGAGCTCGTCGAAGTGGAACGGCTTTTCGAGGTAGTCCTCGGCGCCAAGTTTCATGGCCTCCACCGCGCTGCGGTGGGACGCCTGCCCCGTGACCATGATCACCGCCGCCCCTGTGGACGCCTTCAGCAGGTCCGGAAGCAGCTGAATGCCGCTGATGTCGGGCATGTTGATGTCCAGGAGGATGGCGTCCGGTGTGAAGGTCCTCGCCCGCAGAAGGCCCTCGGCTCCGGTGCTTGCGGTGGCCGTGTCATGGCCCCTGGCCTCCAGGGTCTTCGAGATCCCGCGGGCGAACTCGACCTCGTCGTCCACGATCAGCACCTTCATGCCGCGGCCCCCCCCGTTGAAGGAAGCTGTATCCGGAACACGCAGCCGCGCGGCGGTAGATTGGACGCCGTCAGGACGCCGCCGTGCTCCTCCACAATGCTGCGGCAGATCCACAGTCCCAGCCCCGAGCCGGTGTCCTTGGTAGTGAAGAACGGCTCGAAGATCCTGCCAAGAATCTCGGGCGCGATGCCCTCCCCGTTGTCGGACACCTCGAGCACCGGCCCCTCCGGCGCCTCGCGGGCGCATAGGGTGATCGCGCCGCCGCCCCGGATGGCCTGCAGGGCGTTCAGGATCAGGTTGGTCAGCACCCGCTCCATCTGCGCCAGGTCGACCCGCAGCGTCGGCGGCGGGTCGGCATAGTCGCGCAGGACCTCGACACCCTCGCTGGCCCTTCCGAAGCGCAGCTGGGCCGCCCTGAGCGCGCGCTCCATGAGGTCGCTGCCCGCTCCCACGGCGTAGACCGGCTCCTGGGTCCGGGAGCGCTCGAGGACCGACTGGACCAGGTCCCTGAGCCGGTCGCTTTGGCGCACTATGGATTCCAGTTCCGGCAGCAGGGCCGGCCGGTCGGCGAGCTGCAGGCGCAGGTATTCCGCCTGGGTGGTGATGACGGCAAGCGGGTTGCGCACTTCGTGGGCCAGCCCGGAGGCCGTCTGCCCGATGGCGGCCAGGCGTTCCATGCGCAGCAGGTGGCGCTGGGCCTCGCGGGCCTCACTGACGTCCCGAAGCTGGATCAGGATCCCGCCGACGACGGCATTGTCCCGAAGGTTCCGGGCGCGGGCCTCGAATTCGAGCCAGCGGCCATCCTTCGCCTTCAGGCGCACGAGCAGCTGACCGATCCGCTGGGGATCGCTGCGGTACAGCTCCAGCCGCCGCAGGGCCTCGGGCAGGTCCTCCGGATGGATGAGGGAATAGGGACCCATGGCTTCGAGGTCGGCGGGGGTGTAGCCCAGGGGCTCCAGCGCCCGGGGGTTCTCGTAGCTCATCGTCCCGTTGGGGCGGAAGATGGCCACGATGTCCCGCCCGTTCTCGATGAGCGCGCGGTAGTACTCCTCGTTTTCGGACAGCGCCGACTCCATGGTCTTGCGGGCAGTGATGTCCCGATAGGTGACCACCAGGGCCCCGATGGCGGGGTCCTGCAGGCGGTTCGAGATCTGGGCCTCGACCATCACCCAGGCGCCGCGCTTGTGCCTCAGGCGGTATTCCGCCGTGCGGCTCCCGCCCGGGCGCTGCAGCAGGCCTCCCAGCAGCGCCAGGAAGCTCTCAAGGTCCTCCGGGTGCAGCAGGGACCGTGAATCCTGGCCCAGGCGCTCCTCCGGCGCGTAGCCGATGACGGCCTCGACGCTGGGGGTGATGTATTCCACCAGCATGTTCGGGCCGACCAGCATGGTGGTTTCGCGGCTCTGCTCCAGCAGCGCCTTGAAGAAGGCCTGGCTCCGCAGCAAGGCCTCTCCGGCGTCGTGCTCGGCGGTGATATCATGGTAGTTCAGGACGAGGGCGCCGATGGCCGGGACGCCGAGAAAATTCCTCAGCTTCGCGGCTGTGCGGACCCAACGGCCGTCCTTATGGCGGATGCGGGACTGGAATTCGTAGACCCGGCTGGGGTCGGCGATGCATTCGTTGAAGACCTTCCACACCCCGGGCTGGTCGTCGGGGTGCAGCAGCTGGTTGCTGTGGGAGCCGACGCGCTCCTCGGGGGTGAAGCCGATGACGTTTGCGGTGGAGGGGCTGGCGTAGACGACGCGGCCCTCCCTGCTCATGAGCACAAGGGCGTCCGACGAGTTCTCGACCAGGGCGCGGTAGAGCTCCTCGTTGGCCGCAAGGGTCCGCTGCAGGCGGCGCATCTCGGTGACATCCTCGATCAGGACCAGGCGCAGGGCGTTTCCCCGCAGGCTGACCAGGCGGGAATGGACGTTGAGCTCAAGGATCCGCCCTCCGGCGGTGCGCACCGTCCGCTGCCCTCGGAACACCTCGGTCATGTCCCGCTGCCTGATGCCTTCGACGAAATCGGGGCGGTCCTCCAGGGGAATGAAGGCGTCCAGGCTCATGCCCTGCAGCTGGTCGGCGGGAAGCTCGAGCATTTCCGCGCAGGCGGGGTTGGCCTCGACAATGCGCCGGGTTTCAATCGTGTAAGCAAGTGCGGGCAGGGGGATCGCCGCGAAAAGGGTCTCATAGCTGGTCTGCCCCAGGCGGGCGGCCTCCGCAGCGGCCGCTGCGGCGTCCGCCAGGGCCCGCCGCCGCAGCCGCTGCAGGACCAGCCACGCCGCCAGGGCCAGCAGCAGATCGATGCCGGCCACCAGGGTCAAGCGGCGGCGGCGTTCCGCGGTCAGGAGCGCGTCGCGAACCCGCAATGCGGCGTCCAGGCGCTGCTGCACCAGATCCCAGAACAGCAGGTCATCCTGAACCTGGGCGCGCAGTTCGGCCCGTCGGACGGGCCCGCCGCCGAGGCGCTGCAGACGGACCTGGTTCTGGCGCCAGATCGAGTCGGCCACTGGATCGGATGCGTCGCCCAGGGCGAGCCCGAGGGCCCGGGTCTCCTCGAGCCAGGCCTGGGAAAGGGTCTGGCGAAGGAAGGCCGCCTTGGCCGGATCCGGCTTCGGCTCCAGCGCCAGTTCGGCAAGGTCCGAACCAAGGGCAAGGCGCTCCGGCAGCTTGATCGTGTCGAGGTAGGCCCAGTGGTAGATCTGGAGTCCGGGGTCGAGGATCAGAGCGCTGGTGTGGGCGAGCGTCTTGGCGGCTGCGGCCTGCTGATTCACGTGGGCGTGCCGCTCCCTAGCCTGGGGCACCGAAGGGGCCGGATCCGCAGTGAGGACGTCCAGGTCGCTGCGCACTTCCTCGCGGATGCCTGCGAGGACGGGCAAAGCGGCCAGCTCCCGGCGTGTCACCGCCTGCTGCTCTGCCGGATCCCGGTCGAGCACCATGCCCAAGGGCAGGCCGGCCAGGGCAAGCAGCAGCAACCCGATGCCGTAGGGGGGCATCCGGGAACCCTGGGCCGATTTTGGACTGTCGCCTTTTGCCATGGACTGGTGGGAGGCAGCACCGGGGGAGGCGCCGGCCTGCAGTTCCTACTCAACTTTCATTGTAAAATTGTCGTCTATGGAAGGGCCTTTTGACAAGGTCCCGGCCGACCCAAGGTATGGGGAGACGTTGCGCGTCGTGGGCGCTACCATGAAGGGAAACAAGGCTTTTCAGGCGGCACCGGGTCCGGGATATCCCGGCGCCAAAATAAATCCTGGACACGTCCAAAGGGGAAGCGTCATGGCAAATGTTCCAGGCAAGCCGCTAAGGAGGGACAGGGTCAGTCCGGGTTCCAAGCCCGCCGTCCAGACTTCAGGGCCTTTGGCGCGCCAAGCCAAGACCGGGAAGGTCCGCAGGGGCCCCTTGGCGGCACCAGCGGCCCCGGGCGCGAAGGCCCGCGCCCGCCGAATCCCGGTGTGGGCCCATGTCGGGGGCTGGCTGGTGTTGGGGCTGGTCATCCTGCACCTGGTGGCGCCCTCGGCAGGGAAGGTTACGTCAGCCGGATCCGCGGCGCCGGCGGTGCCGTCCACGGGTCCTCGCGGCGAATGGGGCGCCAAGCTGGCCCTGGACAGCGTCGATGCCTTTGACGTGGACGGGGCGCTCATGGACCTGACCGCCGACGCCGAAGGCAATGTCTACGCCCTCACCGGCTCTGAGCTACGCCTTTATGTGCACGGCAGGCTGTCGAAGGCCCTGGCCCTGCCCTTCGGACCCAACCGGAGCATGGCCTTCGACGGCAAGACCCTCTTTGTCACGGATTCAGACAACAACTCGGTCCTGCTCGTCGACCCGGCCCTGGACAACCCCACGACCATCGCCGTGGACGGGGCCAAACGCCTGCTTGGGGCGGCGTGGATGCCCAAAAGCGGGCTGGTGGCGCTCGCTGAGGTCGATGCGACCGATGTCTACTTCATCGAGCCGACCGGGCGCTGGAAGGCCCGCTGCAAGGGGCCTGTGGCCGCCAAGGCCGCGCCGGGCTTTGCCTACGACCTGGCGGCGGACGGCGAGGGACGCCTGTACCTCAACGACATCTACGGGGGCCAGGCCAGCGTGCTGTCCCCGGAGCGCAGGCTGGTGCAGGCCCTGCCGACGCCCTGCGGCGCCCGCCTGAACAACCGCCTGGCCGTGCTCGGCGGACGCATCTACACCCATTGCCAGGGCGAGGACGGCATTACGGTTCGCAGCCTCAAGGGCGAACCCCTGGGCTACGTGCCGATCCCCGCGCCGCAGGTGCAGGGCGCGGGCCTGGACGGTTTCCTGTACGTGCAGAGCGACGGAAAGGTGAGAAAATTCAAGCCCCTGGAGGGTTCCGGGCCGCGCAGCTGAGGCTGGTTGCGTACGAGGCCAGGCCGGGGTTCAGGGTGGGCCGGCAGTCGACGACCTCGAGGCCGTGCCCGGCCAGCAGGGCCCTGAGCGAGTCTGGGCCGAAAAAATTGATGTGTTCGTGCAGCTTCACGAAGCCCAGGGGCGGCACCAGCCCCAGCTTCACCTTGCATCCCACCGAAACGAAGTCCACGGCCGTTGAGAGCGGTCCCGCGGCCAGCATCAGGCCCAGCCAGGCCTCGTAGGCGCTCCGCAGCGCGCCGCGGCAGGGCACACAGGCCAGGCTGAAGCGCTCCCAGGGGACCGAGAGGACGATCAGGGCCCCGGGGCGGCCCAGGGCGCGCAGCTCGTCCATCAGCGCGCCGGGGTCCGACACGTGCTCCAGCACGTTGGAGCACAGCACCAGGTCGAAGCCCCCGGCGCCCAGCTCGGCGCGCGACTTCGCCAGCCGCACGCCGGCGACGGGCTCGGCGCCCGAGATCTCGTAGACCACGCGCTCCCTGCCCAGCTCCGGCGGCATGAACTGCCCCCGGTCCCCGCCGTAGTCCAGCACCCGTTCCACCGTCCCGCCGCCCCAGTCCGCAACGGCCGCGAGCACCGCGGCCCGGCGCGCGGCGACGGCCGCGGGCGCCCCGCCCGACCCGTTGACGCCGCGGGTGTACCAGAACTCGTGCCGGCGACGCGCGGCGAAGTAGGCCTCCCCCCGGTAGCCGGCGTAGAGGCGCGACGTCTCGGCGGCGTCAAAGCGGTCCTTGAACCAGCGGAACCCGCAGGCCCCGCAGGCCAGCAGCTCGGCCCTGCCCGGGCGCGCCCCGAGCACATGGTCGGCGATGAAGGGCGCCATCAGGGCGGGGTACGAGCGCGCGGGCCCGGCGCCGCAGCAGGGGCAGAGGAGGGCTTCAAACACGCGGGGCCTTGTCTTTGTCCGGGGCGGGCAGCAGGAATTCGAGCGGCAGGGTCTCCTTGACGCCGCTGGGCCGCTGCCACATCAGGCGCACCAGCTGGTTGAAATTGCCGCTGCTGCTGAGGTAGACCTGCTGCACGTCGAGCACGTGGTCGCCGGCCTTGAGGGCCACGGGCTGGCCCAGGTAGCCGTCGCGGGCGTGGTCGTGCTCGCTGCGTTCCTTGGGCAGGTAGGTGTACACGCGCCTTCCGTCGACGGACAGGGCAAGGTAGGCGGTGCTGCTGGCGCCGAGAAGGTAGTCCCCGTCGGCGGGCACCCTCAGGATCCAGCGCGCCTTCAGGCGGAATGGGAACTGGGGGTTGCCCGGCAGGTTGCCCGCGGTCGTCCAGAAGTAGGGGTCCGCCATCGAGAAGGCCGAGGCCTTGCCGGCCCGCCAGGCCCCCGGGTTGCGGTCGTAGGCCTGCATGGCCTGCACATACCTGGGCTCCACGATGAACAGCTTCGCCAGGTCCTCGGCGCGCCCCACGGAAGCGGGCGGAACCAGCTCCTCGTCCGTCCAGGGGTACAGGCAGCGCCCGGCCAGCGCATCAAGCCGCCCCGGCGCGAAGCCCTTCAGGCGGATCAGGCGGGTCGCGGAATCCCTGTCCCAGGCCATGCCCACGTCGGTGAAATTGGGGCCGTCCGTCGCCATCACCGGGGGCAGGTCCGCCACGCGCTCCCCGCCCAGCGAGGAGACCAGCAGCGGCTCGAGGTAGAAGTGGAAGGGGGTCAGGACGACCAGGGGGTCGCGCTTGTCCTCGCCCTCGAGGGCGCGCAGGGCCCCGAACAGGCCGCCCTTGGCGAAGTAGTCGGAGCTGGTGCAGGCCACCTGCCGGGGGATGCGCCACAGGATGCTGAAGTGCTCCTCGAGCTCGTTGAGCGGGTTGGCGCCCCACCAGTTGTCGTCGTTGGGCTTGCGGAAGCTGAGCACCGTCACGGGCGATCGGCCGTCCTGGTCGAAGATCGCCCGGGTCATGTTGTCAAAATTGTAGTGGTCATAGTCCTGATGCCCGCGGTCGGCCTGGATGTCGTGGAAGTAGGTGCCCCAGTTGTTGACGGCCAGGACCGCGAAGAAGCCCAGGGCCGCCGCCAGCAGGGCCAGGTCCGCGTGGCTACGGCGCAGCCCCCGCGTGCCCAGGGCCATCAGGTTCTCGAAGCCGATGCCCGCCAGCAGCAGGGCCCCCGGCATGGCCAGCATGATGCGCCGCTCGTCCATGTGGAACTGCGGGTCCGCCAGCAGCGTGGGCGTCAGGCCCAGCAGGAACCAGCACAGGGAGAAGGCGTAGCCGGGCTGACGGAAGCGGACAAGGCAGAAGGCCATGCCCGCGAGCATGAGGAAGAGCGTGGCCTGGTCCACCACGGGCTGGTCCAGCTTGAAGTACCAGGGACGCATGCCGCCATGGGTGGTGAACATGGTCAGGATGCGGGGCATGCCCGGCAGCACGCGGCCGAGGGCCAGGTCCATCTTGGAGCCCACCCCATGCGCGGCCACCACGTCCTGGCCGGCCATGTAGCCCATGTCCAGGTTGCCGAAGTAGGCCTTGTAGGCGAAGCCCGGATCCTTGGCGGCCCAGAACAGGAGGGGGGCCAGGCCCAGCAGCAGGCCGCCGAGCAGGGGCGCCCAGGACCAGCGCAGGGACTCCCGCCAGTGCGGGCGGCGCAGCCACGTAAACACGGCCAGCAGCACGATGAACAGGGGAATCAGACGCGAGGGGTTGTAGACCTGGAAGCACAGGCCCAGGCAGAAGCCGGACAGCACCAGCGAGAGGCGCTCGCCCCGCCGCAGGCCGCGCAGAAAGAGCCAGGGAGCGGCCACCATGGGCACGAAGGACGAGCACACCAGGTACTCGGCTCGCGAGAAGGTGACCGGCCACACGCAGACCGCGGTGAAGCCCGCCACCAGCAGCCCGAGCCGGGAGCCCCCCAGCTCCAGGGCCAGCAGCGCGATGAGGCCGATGAGCATGAAGCCCGGCAGGATCGTGGACATGCGGAAGCCGCGGATGTCGTAGCCGAAGAGCCACATGGAGGCGGCGTCGACCCAGAAAGGCGCGTTGCCGGCGAAGCCGTCGGTGCGGAAGACCTCGCGCTGGCCCCCGAGGACCTCCTGGGCGTGGACCATGAGGCGCGGCTCGTCGACCGTGATCATGCCTTCGGGCACCACGCCGAGGCGGTGGAAGCGGAAGGCCCCGCCGGCCAGCAGGGCCAGCAGCATGAGGCCGGCCAGCCAGCGCCGCGTCAGGCCGGGCGCCGGGCGCAGGTCCACCTGGGGGCGCCAGCACAGGGCGGCGCCGACGAGGGCGCCGAGCGCGGGCAGCTGCTGGTCCCTGAGAGCCAGGGCAAAGGCCGCGCACACCAGCGCCACGCCCGAGGCAAGCAGCCCGATCCCGGCGGGATCCGCGGCCAGCGGCTGGCCCGCGGGAGCCGCGTCGCCGGCGGGCCGGGGCCAGGGGCGGTCTTCGTCCTTCAGGGACCAGGCCACCAGCCAGACCCCGGCCAGGGAGGCCAGCGCCAGGCCGAACAGGCTGCCCATCTTCTGCCAGCCGATGGCGATCAGGAGCAGCGAGACGGCCAGGGCTGTGGCGAAGCGGGGGAGGCGGCGGTAGAGATCGGTCATTCTGTCTTCCCGAAGGAATAGCCCATGGCCAGGATGCCTGTGCCAAAGGACAGGAGCGATAGGAGCGCGGGCCGCCGCAGGAACAGGCCCACCGTGACCAGGGCCGCGCCAAAGGCCAGGCCTTCCGCGCGCCGGCTGAGGCGGTCCGCCAGCAGGCGGTCATCCAGGCCCAGGCTGCTCAGCACCGAAGGCCGGCCGGCGGCCGCGTCCAGCAGGCCCAGAGAAAGCCCGGTGCTGCCAGCAGCCCGCAGCAGCCTCAGCGCGATCAAGGGATCTCCTGCGGCCAGGATCCCGGAAAGGGCTGCCAGGCTGTCCCGACGGACGATGCAAGGAGCACCCAAATCCACTGAATTTGAAATCAAAAAGGATTTTTGTATTAGATTTGACAGGGCCGGGATGGGACCTCTGGTCGCAAAGACCCAGTCAAAATCCCGACTGGCCGCACGCAAGGCTTTGAGCCGGTCAGGGTCGGCATCGTTGACGTCCGGAACAAAGAGCAGGTGCTCGGCCTGTGATCCGGCGGCCGCCAACAGCAGGGCTGCCTGGCTGCTGAAGCCGGCAGGCGCAGGAATGTGGCGCAGCCCTGAAGCCGGATTCGGCGCATCCACGCTGCACAGCGCCAAGTCCATCCGCAGGCCGGCGCGCGCGGCAGCCTGATCCAGGGCGGCCACCCGGGCGTCAAGACTCGGATCCCCAGGCAGGGACGTCAGGACCAGTTCCAGTCTGGCCGAGGTGGCGCTTCGCTTCTTGACGACCATGGACCTCCCCACGAGCATTAGGCGCAAAATAGTATGCGAAAAACAGATGGAAATGAAGCCCTGATCAGGCCTGTTGCTGATGCCGAAAAAAGCCCCCCCGGCCTCGCTTGTTTTAGAACCGGGCTTCTCCTATAATCCTGAATGAAAATCGACAATCGAGCCAATTTACCGAAGGAAGCGGGGGTTGCATGCCGAAGTCCGTCACCAAGAAGAGCGCCGCGAAATCCCGTTCCGCCGCCAAGGCCCGCCCAAGCGCGGCCCCGGCAACGGAAAAGCCCTTTTCCACAAGCCCAATTCCGGCCGCGCCGCAGCCGGCTCCGGCCAGCGGGGGCGGATGGAAGGGCCGCGTCGCCATCGCCGTTCTGGTCGTCGTGGCGCTGGCCTACTATTCGCACCGGTCCGCCGCCCCCAACGCCCCTGGCGCGGCTCCGGCCGCCGGCCCTCCTGCCCTCCAGCCCATTCCCGCGGAATGGGGTTCCGAGCTGAAGCTCGAAAAGGTGTCGAGCTTGGACGCCCCGGACGGCGTGATGGATTTCTACGTCGGCGCCAAGGGGGACGTGTACACGGTCACCGGCGACACCCTGAGCTGGTATTCCGCCGGCAAGCTGTCCGCCACGGCCGGCATCGGATCGGCCCCCAACCGGTCCCTGGCCAGCGACGGCAAGTCCCTCTACGTGACCGATTCCGACAACGCCACGGTCGCCCGCTTCACCATGGGGCTCGCGGCGGCGGGGGGCTTCCAGATCAAGGGGGCCAGCCGCCTTCTGGGCCTGGCCTGGTCCGCCTCATCCTCGCTTCTTGAAGTCTGCGACGTCGACGGCCAGAACCTCTACGGAGTCACCGTCGACGGGCAGCTCAAGGAGAAGCGCAAGCTGCCCAAGGGCTACGTGGCCGGCTTCGTCTACGACGTCACCGAGACCAACGGCAGGGTGGCGGTCACGGACATCTACAACGGCTGCATCTACCTGCTGTCCACCACCGGCAAGGCCGTCGAGACCCTCGAGCGCCTGGGGCCCTCCCCCCACAACCGCCGCATGGCGCTGGTCAACGGGAACCTCTATGTCCCCTGCGACGTCCAGGGGGTCCTGCTGGTGGTCGACATGCAGGGCAAGATCAAGGGATACGTGCAGGAGAAGTACGCGCCCTTCGCCAGGTCCGGGCACGACGGCTTCCTGTACGCGCTTTCCGACGGGGAGATCAAGAAATTCAAGCCCCTTTGATGCGCGCCGACGGGAGCAAGCCCCTCATCTCGGTCGTTTCGCCCTGCTACAACGAGGAGCGCAACGTCGCCGACTGCTATCGTGCGGTGAAGAAGGTCTTCGACGAGGAGCTGCCCGGCTACGACTGGGAGCACATCTTCGCGGACAACTGCTCCACCGACGGCACGGTTGAGGTCCTGCGCGGCATCGCCGCCGCCGACCCCCACGTGAAGGTCATCGTCAACGCCAGGAACTACGGCGCCTTCAAGTCCATGTTCAACGCGCTGCTGCGCACGACCGGCGACGCCGTGCTGGTGATGCTGGCGGTGGACCTGCAGGACCCGCCGTCGCTGCTTCCCGAGTTCGTCCGGCACTGGGAGCAGGGCTACAAGGTGGTCTACGGCATACGCCAGAACCGCCGCGAAAGCCTGCTCATGCGGTCGGCGCGCAGCCTGTTCTACCGCCTGGTCGCCCTCAGCGCGAACGTGCGCATTCCCGAGGACGCCGGCGAGTTCCAGCTGATCGACCGCCAGGTGGTGGAGGCCATGCGCCACTACCAGGACCATTACCCCTACGTCCGCGGCATGATCGCCAACGTGGGGTTCAAGTCCATCGGCATCGGCTACAATTGGGGCGTGCGGCGCCACGGCAAGTCGTCCGCAAACCTGTTCCACCTCTACGACAACGCGGTCAACGGGCTCATTTCGTTCTCCAACCTGCCCATGCGCATCGCGGTCTTCATCGGCCTGGGCGTGGCGGCCTTCAGCCTGGCCTCGGCCGTCGTGGCGGTGCTGCTGCGCATCTTCCTGCCGCAGGACTCCCCCCAGGGCATCGCCACGCTGATCGTGGCGGTGTTCTTTTTCGGCGGCATCCAGCTGGCCTTCATCGGCATCATCGGCGAGTACGTGGCGGCCATACACGCCCAGGTGCGGCAGGGCTTCGCCGTCTTCGAGCAGGAGCAGATCAACATCGATCCCCCGGCGGGCCTCCCGCGGGGCCGCTGACCGTCGCTCCGCCGCCCGCCCAGAAAGCACCCATGCGCAACCGCGTCATCGAGGAGGACCTGGGGGCCATCACCGCCGACGGCCTGCCCTGGGATCGGTTCCGGGGCCTGGCGGTGCTGGTGACCGGGGCCAACGGGTTCATTCCCGCCTACCTCGTCGAAAGCCTGCTGCACCTCAACGAGTCGCGCGGCCTGGGCCTCAGGGTGCTGGCCATGGTGCGCGACCGCGGCCGGGCCGAGGCGCGCTTTGCCGCCTACAAGGGGCGCCCGGACCTCGAGGTGCTGGTGCAGGACCTGGGCCGCCCCCTGGAGCCCATCGACGGGCCCGTGGACGTGGTGATCCACGCCGCCAGCCAGGCCAGCCCGGCCTACTACGACCGCGACCCGGTGGGGACCCTTGGCCCCAACGCCATCGGCACCGCCAACCTGCTCGAGCTGGCCCGCGCGCGCGGCTCCCGCGGCTTCCTGTTCCTCAGCGGCGGCGAGGTCTACGGGCGCGTGGACGCCGCGGCCGGCCCGGTGCCTGAGGAGGCCTTCGGCGCGGTGGACAGCCTGGCCGTGCGGTCCTGCTACGCCGAGAGCAAGCGCATGGGGGAGACCATGTGCGTGGCCTGGCACCACCAGCACGGGGTCCCCGCCCGCATCGCCCGCCTGTACCACACCTACGGCCCGGGCATGCGCCTGGACGACGGCAGGGTGTACGCGGACTTCGTGGCCGACCTGCTCGCCGGTCGGGACCTCGTGCTCAAAAGCGACGGCAGCGCGCGCCGGGTCTTCTGCTACCTGTCCGACGCGGTGCGGGGCCTGTTCACCGTGCTGCTGCAGGGCGACGCCGGGGCGGCCTACAACGTCGCGAACGACGAGGCCGAAGCCAGCATCGCCGAGCTGGCCGAGCGCCTGGTGGCCCTGTTCTCCGAAAAGGGGCTGAAGGTGGTCCGGGCCCAGCGGGCCCAGGGCGACCGCTACCTGCCCAGCCCGCTCCAGCGGACCTGGCCGTCCACCGCCAAGGCGAGGGCCCTGGGCTGGCGCCCTGTGGTCGGCATCGAGGAAGGTTTCCTGAGGACACTGAGGAGCTACGCATGAGCCTGGCCCAGATCCGCGCGAGTTTCGAGGCGCAGGAGATCACCAAGCCCGACTTCATCGACCGCATGCACGCCGAGCACGCCCGGCTCTTCGAATATGCCGAGTGGATCAAGCGCACGGACATCGCCCGCATCGAGATCAGCGACGGCCAGGTGGTCATGACCTCGCGGGCGGACGGCATCCGCATCGTCTGCGCCTCGGACGACAAGCGCATCGCGCCCATCGAGATCCTCAACTTCATGGACTACGAGAAGTCGGATTCCGAAATGATCTACCGACTGGTCCGGGACGGGGACAGCATCCTCGACATCGGCGCCAACATCGGCTGGTATTCCATCGGCCTGGCCAAGCGCTATCCGCATTGCTCCGTCAGCTCCTTCGAGCCGATCCCCAGGACCTTCGACTACCTCCGCCGGAACGTCGCGCTCAACGGGGCGGCGAACATCGCGATCCACAACCACGGCTTCTCGGACCGCGAGGCCGAGCTCACCTTCTACTACTACCCGACGGGTTCGGGCAACGCGTCCTCGGCGAAGCTTGCCGACGTCTCCGGCGTGCAGGAGGTCAAGGCCAGGGTCCTGCCGCTGGACGCCTGCCTCGCCGGGCGCAGCCGCCCGGTCGACTTCATCAAATGCGACGTTGAAGGCGCCGAGCTGCTCGTGTTCAAGGGCGCGGTGCGGACCCTCGAGGCCGACAAGCCGGTGGTGTTCAGCGAGATGCTGCGCAAGTGGTCGGCCAAGTTCAACTACCATCCCAACGAGATCATCGCCCTGTTCGCGGGGCTCGGGTACGCCTGCTTCACGGCCAAGGACGGCAGGCTGGCCGAGTTCACGCGCATGGACGAGGAAACCGTCGAGACCAACTTCTTCTTCCTCCACCGGCTCAAGCACGCCGCGGTCCTGCGGGACCTGTCCTGAACGGTCCCCGGGCGCCCCGGCCCGCGGGCCGGGGTCCCCGCGGCGCGCCGCAGCCAGAGAGAACCCCCATGCCCACCCCTGACACGGTCCTGGTGCTCGGGCCCGAGGACAACGTCGGCGTCCTGACCGCGGCCGCCGACGGCCTGCCCGTCGGGCACAAGGTCGCCCTGCGCGCCATCGCCAAGGGCGCGCCGGTGGTCAAGTTCGGCCAGAGCATCGGCGTCGCCAGCCGGGCCATCCGCGCCGGGGAGCACGTGCACGTCCAGAACGTGGCGTTCTCCGACGCGGTCTCCTTCGGCAGCCTGCCGGTCCAGGCGAAGGCCGAGGCGTCCCCGGCGGGCGTGGACAGCTTCGACGGCTACCTGCGCGACAAGGGCCGGGCCGGGACACGCAACTACGTCGTCATCATGGCGTCGGTCAACTGCTCGGCGACGGTCGTGCGGCGCATCAGCGAGCACTTCAGGGACAAGCCCCTGGGCAAGAACATCGACGGGGTCGTCCCGGTGATCCACCACAGCGGCTGCGCCCAGGCGGTGGACGGGAAGTCCGACGAGCTGCTCAACCGTTCCCTGGCCGGCTGGCTGTACCACCCCAACGTGGTGGGGGCCCTGATCATCGGCCTCGGCTGCGAGGACATCACCGTCGAGAGCATCAACGCCGCCGCGCCCCCGGCGGACCGCCGCCACGCGGTGGTGATCGATCACATGGGCATCCAGGACGTGGGGGGCATCAAGAACGCTGTGGAGACCGGCATCAAGAAGGTGCGCGCCATCCTCAAGGCGCTGCCCGCGTTCAAGCGCCAGGCCCTGCCGGTGTCCCACCTGGCGGTGGGGCTCAACTGCGGCGGCAGCGACGCGTTCTCCTCCATCACCGCCAACCCGGCCCTGGGCATCGCGGCCGACATCCTGGTCGCCCGCCAGGGCGCCGCGGTGCTCAGCGAGACGCCGGAATGCTTCGGGGCCGAGAAGGTCCTGGTGGGCCGCTGCACCGAGGCCGCCGACAAGAAGCACCTGAAGGCCATCTTCGCGCGCTGGAACGAGTTCTGCGCCGCCCGCGGCATCTCGCTCAACAACAACCTGGCCCCGGGCAACATCGCCGGCGGCATCAGCACCATCCTCGAGAAGAGCCTGGGGGCCACCGCCAAAGGCGGGTCCACCCGCGTCCGCCAGGTGCTGGACTACGCCGAGCAGGTCACCCGCAGCGGGCTGGTGTTCATGGACACGCCGGGCTTCGATCCCGTGTCGGTGACCGGGCAGGTGGCGGGGGGCTGCAACGTGATCGCCTTCACCACGGGGCGCGGCTCGGTCTTCGGCTGCGCCATCGTGCCGACCGTGAAGATCGCCACCAACACCCCCATGTTCGAGCGCATGCGCGGCGACATGGACTTCGACGCGGGCAGGGTCCTCAGCCAGAAGGCCGACCTGGCCAAGGTGGGCGCCGAGCTGGCCCGGCTGCTGGTGTCCGTCGCCGGGGGCGCCCGGACCGCCAGCGAGACGGCGGGCGTGGGGAGCGACGAGTTCGTCCCCTGGCAGCTCGGGGAGAACCTCTGACCATGGGCAAGATCGTCTTCATCGGGGCGGGCGCGATCGGACGGGGCTACCTGCCCTGGGTCTTCGAGCCGGGGGCCTACGACTTCGTCTTCGTCGACAACGACCGGCGCCTGGTCGACAAGCTCAGGCAGCGCGGCCGCTACACCAGCTACCGCGCCCGCAAAGGGCGGCTCGAGGCCAGGACGATCCCCGTGAAGGAGGCCTGCACCCTCGCCGACTTCGACATGGCCCGGCACATGGACGCCGACGTGATCTTCATGAGCGTGGGCCCCAGGAACGTCGCCAGCGCGGCCGCCGGCATCCGGGGCGCCCGTTGCCCGGTGGTGCTGTGCGAGAACGACCCGGACACCGTGGCCGTCGCCAAGGGCGTCACCCAGCACGAGCAGACCTACTTCGCCGTGCCAGATGTCATCACGTCCAACACGGCCTCGCCCGAGCTGCTGGCCGTCGACGAGCTCGCCATCATCACCGAGGACGGGGTCCTCTTCGTAGACGATCGGGCCTCCTCGGTCCGGGGGGACATCTGCTTCGTCAGCGAGGACGAGCTGATCAACAAGCAGTGGAAGGCCAAGCTCTACATCCACAACACACCGCACTGCATTCTGGCCTATCTCGGCTCGCTGGTCGGCGCCACCTACGTCCACGAGGCCATGCAGAACCCCGAGATCTACAGGATCGTCAACGGGTCGATGAACGAGATGCTCCACATGCTCAAGCTGCGCTGGGACATCCCGCACGAGTTCCTGGACTGGTACGCCGAGAAGGAGCTGCAGCGCTTCGGCAATGTGCTGCTGCACGACCCCATCTCGAGGGTGGCCCGCGAGCCCCTGCGCAAGCTCGACCTCGAGGGCCGCCTCATCGGCGCCGCCCAGCTGTGCCTGTCGCTGGGGCTGCTGCCTCGCAACATCCTCACCGGGATCGCCAGCGCCCTGCTCTTCGAGAGCGACAAGGACGAGGACAAGCACCTGCAGTTCCTGCGCAGAAACCTGAGCTCGACCCACCTGCTGACCTACATTCTGGGCCTGCGCAAGGGCGAGGTGCTCGAGCTGGTCATGCGGGAGCGTCTGCCCAAGATCATCGCCGAGCTTGAGAAGCTCGTGGCCGCCTCAAAAGGGAACGCATGAACTGGATCCGCGAATCGGAACTGGCCCTGGAGGCGGTGTCCTCGAGCACCGAGCTGATCGAGCAGGCCTTCGCCGGGGGCATGGCCGTGTCCACCAAGGGCGCCCCCCGGGACACCGTCACCGAGGCGGACACCTCCGTCGAGCGCCACATCGCCCGCATCCTCGGGCGCTCGGCCCATCGGGTCGTCGGCGAGGAGAAGACGGGCCCGGCGACGGATCCCGGCACGCCCGGCCCCTACTGGGCCGTGGACCCGATCGACGGGACCACCAACTTCGTCTCGTCCATACCCTTCTACGCCGTCTCGGTCGGGCTGGTGGACGGCAGGGCCTTCCGCGTCGGCGCCGTCAGCCTGCCCGCCCTGAAGGAGCTCTACTTCACCCACGGCGACGAGGCCTCGTTCAAGAACGGCAAGCGCCTGGCCGTGAAGGACGCGGCGCTGGACCGCTCGCTGATCGCCGCGGCCTTCTCAAGCTCGCGGGCAGACAAGGCCATGCGGGCCCAGGAATTCGCCGCCTTCGGCGAGCTCAATGACGCGAGCCGGGGCTGCCTGCGCCTGGGGGCCGCCTCGGTCAACGTGTGCTACGTCGCCTCGGGCCGCCTGCAGTGCGCCTACGGCGTGCGCAACAAGATCTGGGACGTGGCCGGCGCCCTTGCGGTGACCCGGCTCGCCGGGGCCAGGGTCTGGATCGACTTCACGCCCGGCTCCGAGGAGATCAGCTACGTCGTCGGCGCCCCGGCGGCCGCGGACTCGGTGCGGGACGCGCTCAGCGCCCGGGGGCTGGGCACTTTCGAGGCCATGCAATGACCAACGCCAGGCCAGCAACACGGAGCAAGCTGGACAAGGCCGGCGTGCCAGTGGTGATCCTTGCCGGCGGCACGGGCATCGCCATGGGCCCCCAGGGCTCGGTCATCCCCAAGACCATGGTCGAGGTCCAGGGCAGCCCGGTGCTGAGGCACGTCATGGGCCATTACGCGGCCGCCGGCTTCAGCCGCTTCATCGTCTGCACCGGGGCCGGCGGCGCGCTGATCCGCCGCTACGCCGCCTCGGCCCTGGCCGGCTGGGACCTGCAGATCGTCGACACCGGCGAGGCGTCCATGACCGGCTCGAGGCTGGCCCAGGTCCGCGGGCTGCTCCAGGGCGGCCTGTTCTGCCTCACCTACGGGGACACGGTCTCGGACGTCGACCTCGACGCCCTGCTGGACTTCCACGCGGCCCATGGCCGGACCGCCTCCCTGACGGCGGTGCATCCCCAGACCCGCTTCAGGATCCTGGGCATGGTCGAGGACGACGACGCGATCAGGGGCTTCGCCGCCCGGCCGATCCTGCAGAAGGACTACATCAACGGGGGCTTCTACGTGTTCAACGCGGACGTGCTCTCCCTGGAGGCCCTGAAGGAGGACCCCGCCTGCGTGCTGGAGAACGACGTGCTGGAGTTCCTGGTGCGCAAGCGGGACCTCAACGCCTACCGCCATGGCGGGTTCTGGCAGCAGGTGGACACCGAACGCGACCGCCTGCGCATCGAGGGCTTCCTGGCGGGGCCGGGACGCCGATGAAGGTCAGCGACTACATCGCCGGGTTCCTGGCCGGCCGCGGGGCCAGGCACGTCTTCGCCATCACCGGCGCGGGCAACATCCATGTGCTGGATTCGGTCGGCCGCACCCGGGGGCTCGAGATCGTGTGCCCCCACCACGAGCAGGCCGGGGTCATGGCCGCCATCTCCTACCGCCGCGTCAGCGGCAGCCCGGGCGTCATGGTTACGACGTCGGGGGCCGGCGCCTCCAACGCCGTGACCGGGGTCCTGGACGCCTGGGCCGACTCGGTCCCGGTGCTGGTGGTGTCGGGCCAGGAGAAGGCGGTCTACGCCCGCCCCGACAACCCGCTGCGCATGTGGGGCGTGCAGGGCTTCGACATCGTGCGGGCGGTCTCGGGCATCACCAAGTACGCGGCCCAGGTCTCCACACCGGACACGGTGCGCTTCCACCTTGAGGCCGCCTTCCACCACGCCGAAAGCGGCCGCCCGGGGCCGGTGTGGCTGGACATCCCCCTGGACGTGCAGACGGCCCAGGTGGATCCCGCCCGCCTGAAGGGCTTCACGCCCCCCCGTCCGAAGCCCCGGTCCATCGCGGGGCGCATGCCCGCCATCGTGAAGGCGCTGCGCGCCGCCAGCCGTCCGGTCTTCGTCATCGGCAACGGCGTGCGCTGGGCCGGGGCCGGCCGCCTGCTGCCGCGCCTGCTCAAACGCTATCCCTTTCCCTGCCTGACGGCCTGGAACGCCAAGGACCTGCTGCCCGACAACCACCCGCTGAACTTCGGGCACGAGGGTAACTACGGCCAGCGCCACGCGAACTTCATCATCCAGAACAGCGACCTGGTCGTGTCCATCGGGGCGCGCATGTCCATCCCCATGGTGGGCTACGACTTCAGCGAATTCGCCCGGGCGGCCCGGAAGATCTTCGTCGACATCGATCCCGCCGAGCTGGCGAAGTTCGGGGAGCATGCCGACCTGGAGACGCTGTGCTGCGACGCCGGGCGCTTCATCGAGGCGTTGCTCGCCGGCGCCGCGGCGCCCGCGGCCGGACCCGGCGCCTGGCTGGAGCGCTGCCGGGACTGGAAGGCGCGCTATCCGGTCTATGACCCGGCCATACACCCAGGCAGCAAGGGGCGCATCAATTCCTATGATTTCGTCGGCCGCCTGCAGCGCCGCCTGGCGGGCGACGCCATGGTCGTGCTGGACATGGGGACCGCGCTGACGGGCACCTTCCAGGCCCTGAAGCTGAAGAAGGGGCAGCGCCTGGTGACCACCACCGGATTGGGCGAGATGGGCTTCGGCCTGCCCGGGGCCGTGGGCGCCAGCCTGGCCCTGGACAAGGGGCCGGTGGTGCTCATCACCGGGGACGGATCGATGATGATGAACCTGCAGGAACTGCAGACCATCATCCACCACCGCCTGCCCATCAAGGCCTTCATCTACGTCAACGACGGCTACCTGACCATACGCAACACCCAGGCGGGGACCTTCAAGGACCGCTTCTTCGCCACCGGGAGCGCCACCGGCGTGAGCTGCCCCGATTTCCTGCGCCTGGGAAAGGCCATGGGCTTCACGACCTTCAGCATCCCCAAGGCCAAGGGCGCCGACAGGACCATCGCCGCGGCCCTGGCCGCTCCGGGGCCGGTGCTGTGCGAGGTGGCCATCGATCCCTTCCAGTTCGTCGGACCCAAGCTTTCCTTCTCCGTGCTGCCGGACGGCTCCCTGGTGTCCCCGCCGCTGGAGGACCTCTACCCCTTCATCCCCCGCGAGCAGCTGAAGCGCGAGATGCTGATCGGGATGCACGCGAAAAGCCTGAAGATCTGACCCCGGAGCCGTCCATGCCCAAGCAGCCGCCCAAGAACGACTGGATCGACAGCAAGCCCGTGCTCCTGGGCCCCTTTGTGCGCATTCCCCGCGGCGAGATCGTGGAGATCCTCGGGCTGGCCGGCTTCGACTTCGCCGTGGCGGACATGGAGCACGGCCCGATCACGGTCAGCGAGCTTTACCCCATGATCCTGGCCGCGGAGCGGCGGGGCATCCGCCTCATCGTCCGCATCCCCGAGCTGCGCGAGAGCTACTTCAAGTGGCTCCTGGACCTGGGAGTCCACGGGATCCAGGTGCCGCACATCAAGACCGCCGCGGACGCCCGCGCCGCGGTGAGCTTCAGCAAGTTCTCGCCCCAGGGGGAGCGGGGCCTGTGCCGCTTCGTGCGCGCCGCCGAGTTCTCGAACATTCCCAAGGACGAGTACCTCTCCCGGGCGAACGGCAAGAGCGTCCTGATCCTCATGGTCGAGGGCAAGGAAGGCGTGGCCAACGTCGGCGAGATCCTTGAGGTGCCGGGCATCGACGTGCTGTTCGTGGGCCCCTACGACCTCAGCCAGTCCCTGGGGCTGATCGGGCAGATCTGGCACCCGAAAGTGGTCGCCGAGATCAAAAAAGTCATCGCCGCCTGCGCCGGGGCGGGGGTGGCCGTGGGGGTCTTCACCGACACGCCCGAGGGAGTCGCCCGCTGGGCCGCCCTTGGGGTGAAGTACATCAATTACCGCATCGAGGTCGAGCTGCTCCTCTCCTCGGCAAAGGACGAAGTCCAGGCGCTGCGGCGCAGGCCCCAGCTGCGGGCCGGGCGCGCGGGGAGGCGGGCTTGAGCCGGGGCCTGAATCCGCCGCGGCAACCGTGGAGCCCGCCGCCGCCGGGCAGCCCGCAGGTGCCGGCAACCGAGCCGGAGCAGGTCCGGGAAGCCACGGTCGTGGCCGTCTATGACGGCAGCGGCACAGCCGCCTTTGCCGGGCGCCTCGAGGGCGCCCGCGCAGAGCTTGCGGCGTTGAAGGGCCTGCGCTGGTCCTGGGTGCTGGTCTGCGACGGCTGCTCCGGGGCCGGGCTGGCCCAGGAGCCGGCGGTCCAGCCGCTCGGCGCGCGCATCGTGGAGTCCACAGAACGCCTGGGTGATTGGCCCTGCCTCACGCTCGGGGCCAGGCAGGCGCCCGAAGGTTGGCTGCTGCTGCTGCCGTCCACGGCAGAGCTGCGCAGGGAAACGGCGGCGGACCTGGTCCGGTTGGGCCCGGGCCACGACTGGGTCTTCAGCGCGCATCCGCCGGCGCCGGAATGGCTGCGGGCCGTCCTGGGACTTCTGTCCGGCGCGGCGCCCGCGGACCTCGGCTCGGCCTGCCTGGTGCGGCGCGCAACCTTTGTCCCGGCGGCATCCCGCTACCAGCTTCTGGAATCCTTCTTTGGGTACCGGGCCTATTCCCGGGCCTGCGCCATGAAGGCCCGCGTGGCCATGGTCCCGTCCCCGTCCCTGGCGCCGTTCCAGGTCCCTTCCGCGGCCCTGGTCCCGTCCCCGTCGCCGTCCCTGCCGCCGTTCCAGGCCCCTGCCGGGGCCGCGGTCCCCGCCGCCGTCGCGCCTCATGCCCCCGGTCCGCGCCGCCTGTCCGCGGCCCGCGTCCTGGGCGTCGCCGAGGCGGACCTGCGGCGGCAGGCGCAGGGAAGCTTTGACGGCGTGTTCCTGTCCCTGGCCCTGCTGGGCGCGGGCTGGATGGGCTACGGCGCGCAGCCCATCATCGGCCTGGCGCTGCTAGGCGTCGCCGGGGTCATGCTCGGCTCCTACTTCGGGAAAATGGAATGACCCTTTCTGAGTCCGGCATGGCTGAGCATCGTTCCCGCGCCATTGCGGCCGCCCTGGTTCTTGTGGGCGCCTTCGGCCTGATGGAATGGGCCTGGTTCCGCCACTCCTCGCTCTACGGCTTGGCGGCCGTGTCGCTGTTCTCGGCCTGGGCCCTGGCCCGGGTGCAGAAGCCGGGGCCCGGACAGGCCTGGCCCCTTCCCAGCCCCCAGGAAGCCTTCCCTGAGCTGGACCGCAGCCGGCTCCCTTCCCGCGGGCGCCTGCTTCTGGCGGCCCTGGGGCTGGCCTGCATCCATGAGGCCTACCAGAGCGCCATGGTGAGCGACGCTGCGCTGGCGCTGGCCTGGGTGGCCGGAGCGGCGCTCTGCTGGCGCGGCCTCATCGACGTCCGGCCGCGGCAAGTGCCCGCCTTCTGGCTGGGCGCGCTGACCCTGCTGGTGATGGCGACCGCCGTCGTCTTTCGCTTCTACCGGGCCGGGGAAGTGCCGCAGGGCCTGATCCACTGGGACGAAAGCCTGATCTACGCCATTTCGCGGGACATCGTCTTCGGCAAGCGCGAGATCTTCAACACGGCCGGCAACGACGGGCAGTGGCCTTACTGGACCAACGCCGCGGCCATCCATCTCTTCGGCCAGAACATCCTCGGCTTCCGCATGTCCCCCATGCTGTCCGGGCTCTGCGTCGTCGGCCTGATCGCCCTGCTGGGCCGGGAGCTGGGCGGCGGGCGGCTGGGCCTGGTGGCCGGGGCCTTCACCAGCATGGCGGTGTGGCCGGTGGCCTTCTCGCGGGCGGAATACCTGCTCGCCTCCTCCTACCTGCCGGTCCTGGGCTGCATCTGGCTGCTGCTGTGGGGGCTGCGCCGCGGCAGCCCCTTGGCGCTGGCCCTGTCCGGCCTGTGCTTCGGCAACGCCTTCTCGGTCTACAACGGGGGCAAGGTGTTCCCCCTTTTCGTGGCGGTGCTGGTGGGCATGATGTGGTGGCGCCAGCGGGACTGGCGCGAGCCCCTGCGCTGGGCCGTGATCCCCTTCGTCGGCGGGGTGCTCATCGCCCTGTCGCCGATGATCCTCTGGTATTTCCACGCGCCGCAGCAGTTCTATGACTCCTACTTCGGCAAGCTGAACAACGACTACATCGTGGGGGCCAACGTGGTCGCGACCCACGGGCTGTGGGGCAGGTTCACGCTCCTGGCGGCCCGGGTCATCCCCAATTTCCAGAAGGTGATACAGGTCTACACCACCATCGGGGACGGCAACACCTACTGCGGCTTCTTCCGCAGCTACCAGCAGGAGCCCTTCGTCGACCGGGCCCTGCTTTTCCTGGTGCTGCCGGGCATGGCCACCTGCCTGGCACGCTTCCGCAAGCCCGAGTACGCGCTGATGTTCAGCTGGTGGATCCTGTCCTTCCTGCCTGTGCTGGTGGTGACGCCCGAGATCTGGCCCTTCGCCCGCCGCATGATGATGAACATGCCGGCCACCATGCTCCTGGCCTCCGTGGGCCTGCTGTCCATCTTCGAGATGCTGACCCACGAATTCAGGGCGGCCCTGTCCAACCGCCTGCTGCTGCTTGCGGCGCTGGGCTTCTTCGGCTGGTACGCCGCCTACAACTGGGACTTCTACTTCAACGTCATCAACAAGGACATGCTGTACCTGAGCACGACCAACGCCAACTACGTCAACGGCATCCGGGCCGCGCTCCACGAGAACGAGAAGTCCCCGGTCTACCTGGTCAGCTTCCGCAAGCCCAACGTGGACAGCTGGTTCGGCCCCGAATTCGCGCGCGCCCACGAGAGCCACCTGGTGTTCCTGGACCAGATCCCGCAGGAGACCTGCGAGGTCTACGCCGACTACTTCACCAAGGGCGGGTTCTTCGGGGCCCTGGACCGCATACCGGCCGCCTTCCCGGACAAGGTCAAGCGGGACCCCCTGGTGGTCCTGACCCCCTTCCACTTCTACCTCGAGCCGCTGCTGCTCAAGCTGGGCGGGGAGCGGGTGGAGGAGGTCATGCCCGCGGAGTCCAACACCGGCACATCCTGGGCGGACTTCGGGTTCGCCCCGCACGCCGGGGCGGTCCACCGCATGATCCGGCTGAAGGACTACAGCCGCGCCCGGCTGGACGCCCTGCGCGCCCGCTGGAGCTTCCCCTACGTCTCCGAGGAGCTGATCCCGCCCGCCTCGCTGGGGACGCGCGAATCGCTGTCGGCCAAGCCCTACAACAGCCCCGAGGTCCTCGCCGCCCTGGCGGGCTACCAGGCGCATCCCGAACGATGGCGCGCGGACAAGCCCCGGCCCTTCTCGCTGGCGGACGTCTATTTCTGGACCACGGTCAACTACCAGGCCATCGTGCCCATGCGCCTGAGGGCCAGCTGGACCCTGGACGTCCCGGCTGACGGGCTCTACGCGCTGGGCGCGAGCGCGACCATGTACACCGCCCTGAAGGTCGACGGCAGGAACGTCTTCAAGTTCCTGCCGGAGACCAACACCCAGCTGCAGGCCGCCATCGACGGCTTCGTGGGGGACCCGGTCCAGCTCACGGCCGGCCCGCACCGCCTGGACGTCGAGCAGATCTGCCTGACCGGCAACGGCATCGTGACGCAGGCCCTGCGCCTGGTGTGGAAGCGCCCGGGGCAGGGCCTGCAGACCCTGCCCATCGAGATGCTGGAGCCCACCGAGATCAGGGCCCAACGCGCCCATGGGAGGTCGCTGTGACGGACAGCCGCTGGGCCCTGCTTCTGGAAGGCGGCGCCATGGTGTGGGCGGGCGCCCGCCTGGCCTTTCCCGTGAGCGCGATCCTGGGGACGGTGCTCGTGGGAGTCGGCGTGTTCCTGCTGGGCGCCGGGCTGGGGGACGACTGATGAACCTGCGCCGCGTCCGCAATCTGGCCATCCTGGGGGCCCTGTTCCTGGTCGTCATCTGGGGCGTCTGGTACCGCCTGCACCAGCTGGTGCTGACGGTGACCCTGCTCTTCGGCGCCACGCTCGCCAGCGCCAGGCTGTGGAAGGGCGTGGAAGCCCCCCTTCCCGGCGCCCGGCCCGGGCCGGACAAGGCGGCCGCGCCCTGGCGCGACCTGCTGGCGGCCCTGGCCCTGCTATGGCTCGGCCGCCAGATCTTCCAGGCGGCCATGGATGCGCAGTACGTGACCCTGGTGGTGGAGCTGGTGGTCATGGCCCAGCTCTGGCGCTGGGTGCTGCCCGCGCCCCTGCCCGAGAAACCCGGCCCGGCCTGGGCCCTGGCCCTGCTGGGCCTCGTGGTCCTGGCCGGGATCTTCCGCGGCTACCGCTTCGGCGACATCCCCGCTGGCTTCGCCTCCTGCGACGAGGCCGGCACCTGGTGCCTGGCCCGGGAATTCATCAGCAACATCCGGGACACCTTCAGGGTCTACACCGGCGACCTGGGCGCGGACGGCACCATCCCCTTCTACCTGATGGCCCTCAGCCTGAAGGGCTTCGGCGAGACCCTGGCGGGCTTCCGCATGGAGTCCTTCCTCTTCGGCACGCTGACCGCCGGGGTGATGTACCGCCTGGGCAAGGACCTGGGCGGCCGCTGGGTCGGCCTGGCCGCGGGCTTTCTGTGGGCCGTGAGCCTGTGGCCCGTCACCCTGTCGCGGGCCAACCTCTTCTACGCGGACAGCGAGTTCATGGCCATCGTCTGCGTGGCCCTGTTCTTCGCCGCGGTGCGCCGCGGCGACGCCTGGCGCTACGCGCTGGCCGGGCTCTTCCTGGCCTTCAACCTGAACGTCTATGCCGCGATGCGGATCATGATGGGCGTGCTGCCGGTGTTCCTGGGCCTGGCCTGGCAGTTCAGGCCGGACGCCCGCCGCGGCCTGGGCCGGGGCGTCGCGCCGCTTGCCGCCGGCTTCTTCATCGGGCTGTCCCCGCTGCTCGTGTGGCTGGCCGTCGAATACCCCTCCAGCATGAACGCCTATTTCTCGGCCTTCGGCGGCTCGGGCAACCTGGGCGGCAACCTGGGCAGCGGCGGGCTGCTGAGCCGCATCGACACGGCGTTCACCCGCCTGTCCTCGCAGTTCCCCCGCAACTTCGAGCTGTTCACCCACCGAGGGCCGGTGCTGTGGTGGTTCTTCCCGCCGGACTTCCCCGTGCTGCACCCGGCCCTGCTGGCCGCGGCGCTGGCGGGCTTCTCGGTGTGCATCGCCCGGTTCAGGGACCCCTTCTATTCCGTGCTGATCTACTGGTGGTCCTTCGGCATGCTGCCCCTGCTGCTGTCCAACCCGCCCATGGTGCCCGAGGACCGGCGCTCCATGATGACGCTGCCGCCGCTGATCCTGCTGGCGGCCGTCGGAGTGGTGGCGGCGGCCGGGGTGCTGGCGCGCTTCCTGTCGGGCGCGCGGGGCGGCCGGGTGCTCCTCGCCGCCGGAGCCCTGGCGGCGGCCGTCTGGTACGGGCATGCCAATTGGTCCGACTATTTCGACCGGAACCAGCGCGACCCGACCCTGCTGGACTGGGAACGGGCGTCGCACGTGAGCGTGCTCAAGGCCATCCACGCCGCGGCCGAGGACGCGCCCGCGGTCCTGGTGTCCACCTGGCGCATGAACTCCGAGGTCTGGGACACGCCCGGCGAGGACCCCTTCTGCGCCATGGAGCTGTCGGCGGCGATCCCCTACATCCCGGTCTTCTGGTACCAGCGCTACCCCGGCTTCTTCTCGGACCATGGCCTTCCGGCGGCCCTCAACTGGGCCCTGACCCAGAGGCCGGCCACCGGGTCCCCGGGCGCGGGAGCGCACTTCGACATCCTGTTCTACCTGACCCCCTTCTACTTCCATCTTGAGCCGCTGCTGCGGCAGATGGGCGGGGTGATGGTCAAGGAGATCCCGCTGCTGGACTCCTACAACGGCCCGCTGCGCGACACGGGCATGGCCCAGGACGATCACTGCCTGGGCAGGCTGTACCGGCTGAGGGACCTGACCCAGGCGCAGATGGACGCCGCCCTTCAGGGGCGCATGTTCACGCTGCACCAGGAGGCGCTCACCGCCCCCCGGCCCCTGACGCAGCAGCAGGTGCTGGACCTGGACCACGCTTCGCCGCAGTACCATGCCTTCGTGGACGCCTACCTGAAGCGCCCCGGCGCCTGGACCGCAGCCCGGACCCAGGACCTGCAGGTGGTCGACCCCTGGTACT
>Ga0302319_10002320_pt1 | contig 41327 bp, 30 predicted proteins | sample Bog_T0_2_FD_203319 | JGI IMG/M metagenome (GOLD analysis project Ga0302319, IMG submission 203319) | Peat permafrost microbial communities from Stordalen Mire near Abisko, Sweden - Bog_T0_2 | ecosystem: Environmental > Terrestrial > Soil > Wetlands > Peat | place: Sweden: Abisko, Stordalen Mire... | reverse complement strand
GTCGCGGCCCCGTTCCTGAAGGATCCCTACGACCACCTGCTCTTCAGCTACCACGGGATACCCGAGCGCCACCTCAGGAAGGCGGATTCATCCCGTGCGCACTGCACCATGTCGGTCGACTGCTGCACGAACTGCTCGCCCGCCCATGCGACGTGCTACCGCGCCCAGTGCGTGCGCACCACGGCGGAATTCGCAAAGCGGGCCGCGCTCAACCCGGCCAAGTATTCCATGTCGTTCCAATCCCGCCTTGCGGGCGAACCGTGGCTCCAGCCATTCACCGACTTTGAATTCGAGCGCCTGCCAAAGACTGGCGTTAAACGCCTGTTGGTCATGTGCCCGAGCTTCTTGGTGGACTGTTTGGAGACCTTGGAGGAGATCTCAATGGTCGGAAGCAAAACATTCTTAGATGCTGGTGGAGAATCATTTGAGAAAATTGAATGCCCGAATGACCACCCTGCCTTTATCGATTTTCTCGCAAACCGTGTGCATAAGTGGCTTACTACTGGCGCACTGTGAACGAACCATCGAATACAGCGCCATTAACAATACCCAACGCAGGCCTTAGGACCGCGCGGGTTGCTGTCCTTTTTGTCGACGCCTCGGGGAAAATCACGTCGGCAAACCAGGAGGCCAAGTCGTTGTGGCAGGCCGGTCCGACGGAGCTCGTCGGCGAGTTTTTCCCGGGCCTCTTCGCCCTGGACATCGTGAGCGACGAGCCGGAGATGATGGAGGCCCAGTGGGACATCCTCCTTGGCGCGCTCCTCGACAAGCGGGCGATCCTCTCCGTGCAGCCAAAGGAAGGCGGACCGCGCTCCATGGCCGTCAGGGCCGAGAAGGCAATGGGCTCCACGAGCGGCTACATCGTCGTCATCGAGTCGCCGCTTGAGTCCGCTCCGCCTCCTCCCTCGGCCGGCGAGGACCAGTCCGCCGCGCTCCAGCTCTTTGCGGAGAGGGGACCCGTGGGTTTCTTCGACCTGAACCTCATGGCCCGCAAGGTCGTCTACTCCCCCGCGTGGAAGCGGATGCTAGGCTACGAGGATGCCGAGCTCGCGGACACCTACGAGGCATGGCTCGGGCTCCTTCATCCAGAGGATTCGGCCGCGGCGCCCGACAAAGCGGGCCGCAAGCTCAAGGTCGGCATGCGCCCCTTCAGCGTCGAGTTCAGGATGAAGCACAAGCTCGGCCACTGGAGCTGGATCCAGTGCGTGGGCCTGCAGATGGTGAGCCCATCCGGCGAACTCGAGCGCGTCGTCGGGATCCATATCGACGCCTCCGAGCGCAAGGAGATCGAGGAGGTGGGTCTCGCGAGCGACTCGCGCCTGCGCGCGCTTGCCGACGAGGGCTCCCTTGCCGCCTTCGAGATCGATTTCACAGGGGAAACCTCGTGGTTCTCCGAGGCGTGGCTTCGCCTCGTGGGCGGGGTGGCCACTCCCTCCAACGGCGCCGCCGCGCTCGGCGACGCGCTGCCTCCCGGCGAGTGCGAGGGCGGAGTCGAGGCCTGGCTCCTGGCGCAGGCTCCCGGCCAGACCTCGTTCTCCCGCGTTGTCAGCCTTCGCAACAGCGACGGCCGCCCCGTCACGGCGATGCTTGGGCTCAATCGCACGCTGACCCGCAAGCGCACGCTTTCGCGCGTGGTCGGCTTCGCCTTCGCGATACCCGACGGCACCCCTGTCGAGGCGCCGGCTGCCGTGAAGCCGAAGGATGCCTCCCTTGAGGCGGTGGACCTCCTTTCCCGCGGCCTCTTCGACGAGGTGCTCTCCGCGCTTGCCGAGGGCGTGATCGCGACGGACGCCAAGGGCGTCATCCTCTTCTCGAATGCCGCCGCGGCGCGGATGCTGCGCACGGAGCCAAACGCCATGATCGGGCGCGCCCTGGACCAGGTCTTTAGCCTCGTCGACCGGCAGACGGGAAAGCCGGGCGACAATCCAGCCGACCGTGCGCTGTCGGCGAGCGGCTCGCTGCCGCTCATCGCCGACCAGGCGGTCGTCTCCAGCGGTAGGGATCCCGTCCCGATCGTCTGGACGGGCCGCGCCTCCTTCGGTCCCGACGCGAAGCCGCGCGGCATCGTGATCGTCTTCCGCAACCCGGATGAGATGAACCTCACGCCCGAGGAGCTCATCAAAGCCAACCGGTTCGAGACGCTCGGACTCCTGGCAGGTGGAATCGCCCACGACTTCAACAACCTCCTCACGACGATCCTCGGCGGCGTCTCGCTGGCGAAGGACAACCGCGACGGCTCGCGCCTCGCGGACTCCGAGAAGGCATGCCTCGCGGCGAAGGCGCTGACAAAGCAGCTCCTCATGTTCACGAAGGGCGGCTCCGGCGTCCTCTCCGTGTGCGACCCGAGGGAGATCCTGGAGGACGCGGTCAAGATCGCGTCCGCCGGCTCCACGGTGCAGATCACAATCCAGGCCCAGAACGACACGGGCGCCGTGAAGGTCGACCGCTCGCAGATACTCCAGGTGTTCCAGAACCTGATCGTCAACGCGCTCCAGGCGATGCCGCCGTCCCCCCACAAGCCGCGGCTCCAGCTGAAGGTGGCGCCGATCCAGTTCTCAGAGGGCCAGGTCTCCTCCCTTCCGGCAGGCCCCTACGTGGAGTTCGAGGTCCGCGACAACGGAAGCGGCATCAAGCCCGAGCACCTGGAGAAGATCTGGGACCCGTTCTTCACGACCAAGAAGCACGGCACGGGCCTTGGCCTGGCCACCGTGCTCTCCATCGTCCGCAAGCTGGGAGGCGAGATCGGCCTCCAGTCCACGCTCGGCGAGGGCACCGTCTTCAGCGTCTTCCTGCCGAGGGCCGACCAGCCGATCGATGTCCAGGCCCGCCCCGCCCCGTCCCTTCGTTTCGGCACCGGTCGGGTGCTGTTCATGGACGACGACGACCACATCTGCAACCTGACGGCCTCCATGCTTGAGAGCCTGGAATACAAGTACGACATCGCGAGGAACGGCGACGAGGCGATAACGCTCTACAAGCGCTACCTGAACATCGGACGGCCCTACGACGCGGTCATCATGGATCTCACGGTCATCGGCGGCATGGGCGGCGAGGAGACCTTCGGGCTGCTGAAGGACCTAGACCCGGACGTGCGTGCGATCGTCTCCAGCGGCTACGACAACGACGACATCGCCCGCCAGTACCTCGACATGGGCTTCTGCGGCTACCTGACGAAGCCCTACCGCGTGACCGACCTCGGCAAGGTGCTCAAGGCCGTCCTGGGCTAGGACCTCAGGGCTGCCAGGTGAAGGCGTGGCAGAGCGCCACGCCCGCGGCGTCCGACTCGTCAAAGGCCAGCGTCTTGGCGTGCCCGAGGAGCGAGCGCACTGTGCGGCCCATCTGCTCCTTGCTCGCCCTGCCCGAGCCCGCGACCGCCTGCTTCACGCGCAGCGGCGGGTATTCGAAAACCGGCAGTCCGCGAAGCGCCGCCGCGGCAATGGCCGCCCCCCGGGCGGCGCCCAGGATCTGGGCCGTCTGGAAGTTCTGGACGTAGATCGTCTGCTCCAGGGCCACGTGGCGGATGCCCGACGTACCGTCTATGAACTCCGCCACCGCCGTGTGGATCTCGGCCAGCGCAACCGCCATGGTCCTCCTTGCGGGAACGGTGACCGTCCGGCAGCGCAGCAGGACAGGCGTCCTGCCCGCCTGGAATTCGATCAGGGCCAGGCCCGTCCCCCGCAGCGAGGGATCGATACCCAGGACGACGCCGACGAAGCCCTTCCTGAAGAACATCTCGCCGGTCTTCTCCGCGGCCGAAGACGGCGTGGGCAGGCGCGCGGGCATGGGCTTGCCCTGAAGTTTCGCCGCCCACATCTGCCTGGAGGTCATCTTCGCCATAGCCTCAGAGGAACATGCGAATGCCCGCAAAGAACGTAAGGCCGAGAGCGACGTTCTCGAAGAGGCGCTGGTCGATGCGGCCGAGGAGCCAGCGCCCGACGATCGTGCCCACGATGACAGCGGGCGCCAGGATCAGGTTGAGCACTAGACTCGAATGGTTCACGAGGCCGAGATCCACCATGAACGGGAATTTGAAGAGATTCATCATGAGGAAGAATGCGGCTCCGGTCCCCATGTACTCCATCTTGGGAAGGCGCATCGCGAGAAGATAAATCACCATGAGCGGGCCCGCGGCGTTCGAGATCAGGGAAGTGAAGCCTGCGAGGATGCCCATGACCCATGCAAACCAAACGGGATAGTCGGGCGCAGGCGAGTCTGCCCTGGCGCGTCGAAGCAGGTGCAGCGCCGTCAGCGAGAGGACGATGATCCCGATCGCGATGCGACTCTGGTGCTCGTCCATGTGGCCGAGCGCGAGGAAGCCGATGATGACACCCGCTGCGCCCCACGGAATCAGCCGCCAGATGTGGGACCAGTTCGCATGGCGGCGGTAGAGCAGGAAGGCCACGATGTCCCCGAGGATGAGGAGAGGTAGAACGACGCCCGTTGACTGCTTAGCGGGCATGATCGCGGCAAAGAGAGCGACGAAGAGTAGGCTAAGGCCCGTGATGCCGGTCTTGGCGACCCCCACCAGGAGCGCGCCGAGGACCGCGAGCGCCCAGTCCCAGCCGTGGAGATTCAACGACTTGCCCCCATTGCCCCAGGGTCGCGCGCAAATACGCCCGCGGCAACCGTGAACACCTGCCAGTCGCCTGGGGAGCCATCGGGCAGGCTTGTGCCGGTCGCAATCACCTGGGACTCGCGGTCGAGCGCCGACCAGAACCGCTCGCGCCTCTGGGGATCGAGCTCGCCGAGCACATCATCCGCAAGCAGGACCGGCCTCACCTTGCTGCACGCGTGGAACCAGGCGGCCTGCGCGAGCCGGAGGGCAAGCATGACGGAGCGCTGCTGGCCCTCGGAGGCAAAGTCCCCCGCGTCCGTATCGGAGACCGTGAAGGACAGGTCGTCGCGGTGCGGGCCCGTCAGCGTCGTCCCCGCCTGGAGGTCGCGGGCGCGGCCTGATTCAAGGAGCGCCAGCATCCGGTCGGCATCCACCCCGGCAAGCGACGTCTTGTACCTCAGGCTCGCCCCCTCGGACCCGTCGCTCAGTCGCCGGTAGGCGGAAGCCATCTCGCGGGCGAGCTCCTCTATCCGAACGGCCCGAAGCGCCACGATCCTGGCACCCGCCGGGGCCAGTGTGCGGTCAAACGCCGTCAGTTCCTTCGGTCCGCCGGCCTCCTGGCGCCTAAGGAGGCTGTTTCGCCCGGCCAACGCCCGCGTGTAATCCTGGAGCGCCTTCAGGTACTCCGGGTCCATTGCCGACAGCGTCAGATCGAGCCAGCGCCGCCGCAGCGCGGGCGCTCCTCGGATCAGCTGCAGGTCCTGCGAGGAGAAGACGACGGTCGGGAAACGCCCGACATGCTCGGCCAGCCTCGAGACCCTCTTGTCGCCGTACCAGAGCTCCTTGCCGTCGCGCCTTATCTTTATCGTCACCAGCTCCGAGCCGAAGCCCTCGCGCTCGACCGTGCAGGCGATGCCCGCCTCCGTCTGGTCGTGCCTGATGAGATTCCTGCTGTCGGGCGTCCTGAAGGAACGAAGCGCCGTCAGGCAACCCGCGGCCTCAAGGAGGTTGGATTTGCCCTGGCCGTTGCTCCCGGCGAAGAACTGGCGGGTCCCCTCGAAGGCGAGGCTCGCCAGGGGCACGTTCCTGAAATGGCTCAGCGTCAGCTTGCGCAGGAGCATCGGCGGGCGGGGGCCATGGTGGGGTCGCTGGGAATCGCTTTAAAACGTCGAAAATTACTGTCGCGGGCAAGTCCGCAGGCCACTTTGATGGAACTATGACTTTCGAGAAGTCGCTTGAGGATACGGTGCGCACCTTCGAGTCCCTGAAGGAGATCCGGGGGGCCATTGATGCCGCCGGGGAGCTGATATTGGCCACCCTGAAGGGTGGCGGAAAGCTCCTGATCTGCGGCAACGGGGGCAGCGCGGCCGAGGCCGCCCATTTCTCGACCGAGCTCGTTGGCCGCTACAAGGACAACCGCAGGTCGCTGCCGGCGGTGGCCCTGTCCTCAGACGGCTCCCTCCTTTCCTGCATCGGCAACGACTACGGCTTCGAGTTCGCCTTCTCCCGCCAGATTGAGGGCCTGGGCAAGCCCGGCGACCTCGTGGTCGGGATCACCTCCTCGGGCAACTCGCCGAACATTGTCGCCGCGCTAAAAACGGCCCAGTCCATGGGCCTCAGGAGCCTCGCGTTCCTCGGCAAGGGCGGCGGCAAGTGCAAGGGCCTGGCAACCTGCGAGCTCACCATCCCCGGCATGCGCGGGGCCTCCGCGCAGGAGGCGCACCTTTTCCTGATCCACTACTTCTGCGAACTGATCGAAGCCCAATTTTCATGAGCCAAAACAAAACCCCAGATGAACAGGCCGTCATCAAGACGTCCTACGGTGATATGACGGTGGCCTTCTGGCCAGACGTCGCCCCCAAAACGGTCGAGAACTTCAAGAAGCTCGCCCGCGCTGGATTCTACGACGGGACGGCGTTCCACAGGATCATCAAGGGATTCATGATCCAGGGCGGCTGCCCCAACACCAAGGAAGGACAGAAGGGCATGCCGGGCACCGGCGGCCCGGGCTACATGATCAAGGCCGAGTTCAACGACAAGTCGCACGTCAAGGGCGTGCTCTCGATGGCCCGCTCCTCGAACCCCGACTCCGCGGGAAGCCAGTTCTTCATCGTCCACGGCAATGCGAAGTTCCTCGACCACCAGTACACGGCGTTCGGCGAGCTCGTGTCTGGCGAGGATGTCCTGGAGAAGATCGCGAACGTCCCGACGGCCGGCTCCGAGAAGAGCACGCCCATCGAGCGCGTCGCGCTCGAGAGCGTGAAGCTCGTCCCGGCGAAGGCTTAGGCGTAGCCCAGGGCCTTGGCCACGGCGTCGTAGGTGATCTTCCCGTCGCGGGTATTCACGCCCTTGGCCAGGCCCTTGTGGGCCGCGAGGGCGCCCTCTATCCCCTTCTGCACTAACAGGGCCACGTAGGGCTCGGTCGCCTGCGTGAGGCCCTGCGTGGACGTGCGCCCGACAAGCGCCGGCATGTTCGGGACGGCGTAGTGGATGACGCCAAATTCATTGTAGACGGGCTCCTTGTGGGAGGTCGGCCGGATGCTCTCGATGCAGCCGCCCTGGTCGATCGCGATGTCCACGATGACGCCGCCCGGGCGCATCTTCTTCACCATGTCGTTCGTGACGACGATCGGGGCCTTCGCTGCGGGGATGAGGACGGCGCCGATCAGGAGGTCGGCGTCGGCGACGCAGGTCTCCAGGTTAGCGAGGTTCGACATCAGGGTCACGACGCGGCCCCGGTACTCGGAGTCGAGGGCCTCGAGCTTGCGGGTATCCAGGTCAAGGACCGTGACCCGCGCACCCATGCCGGCAGCCATCTGCACCGCGTGGGCGCCCGAGTTGCCGGCACCGACCACGACCACGTGGCCGGGGAGCGTGCCGGGGATGCCGCCCAGGAGCACGCCGGAGCCGCCGTGCTGGGACTGAAGGAAATACGCGCCGACCTGAATCGCGAGTCGGCCAGCGATCTGGGACATGGGCTTCAGCAGCGGGAACGCGCCATCGACTCCTTCCACGGTCTCGTAGGAGATGCCGAGGATCTTCTTCTTGAGGAGGACCTTCGCCAGAGCCGGGCCCGCGGCCAGGTGCAGGTAGGTGAAGAGGGCTTGGCCCTCCTGGAGGAGGTCATACTCGGCTGCGAGCGGTTCCTTGACCTTCAGGATAAGGTCGGCCGCCTTCCACACCGACTTCGCGTCCGATACCATCGTGGCGCCCGCGGCGCGGTACTCCGCGTCGGTGAACCCGGCGCTCACGCCCGCGGATTTCTGGACGAGGACCTTGGCTCCAAGGGAGACGCAGCGCCGGCACAGGCTCGGTGTCATCGACACCCGCGTTTCCCCGATTTTGATTTCCTTCGGGACTCCGATTTTCATGGCGCAATGATGTTGGGGGGCCCCTTCCTGACAAGTGGCAACGCGCGGGTTTTGGACGCACGGGGCTTGGAAAATCGGCCTATTTCCTCCATCACATGGGAGGATGCCAAAAACCCTGAACCTAATGGTGGCCTGCTCGGAAAACCGGGTCATAGGAGTGGAAGGCCGCCTGCCGTGGCGCATAGCCGAGGACCTCGCCTTCTTCCACAAGGAGACCGCAGGCAAGGTCATCATCCTGGGGCGCATCTGCTACCAGACGTGGCCGAGGGCGCGCGAGGATGGCCACAAGCTGGTCGTGATCACCCGCGACAAGGGATTGGCCGACGACCTTGTCCAGGTGGCCTCTTCGGTCGAGGAGGCGATCGAGATCGCCGAGAGGACGCCCGGCGAGGTCTGCGTCAACGGGGGTGAGCGGATCTACGCGGAGGTGCTGGCAATGGAGAGGCCCATGCGGCTCTACCTGACCCTGGTCCACGCCCACGTCGAGGGGGACACGTTTTTCCCGGAGTGGCGGCACATCGCGTGGCGGGAGGTTGCCAAGCGTGAGAGCTCCGACGCCAACTACCGGTATACATTCTACACGCTCGACCGGATCCTGAAGTGACCGTCTAGGCCGCTGGCACTATGCCCTTCGGCGGTGTCTTCAGGTAGTTCTCCCGACGTGATGTCCCGCGGCCGCGCGAGGGCTTGCGCTCCGACACCTTCGAATAGGCCGCCCGCCGGTAGCCCGGCCGGCCGGGGTCGCAGGCGCACTGGATCTGGTAGTCCTGCATTCTCTTGAAGAGCGAGAGGAGCTGAGTCGGCTCGGGATAGCAGTCGAGTCCCCGTTCCTGGAGGACCGTCAGGAACTCGTGCGTTGCCTCGAGCGTCGAGAGGCAGCCGTCCTGGGGTTGCTGCTTAATCACGTACCGGCTGGGCTCCCTGGGCGTGAACATGACGCGCGGCAGCCTCCTCAAGATGGGGCTAAGGCGAAGCATCTTGCGGGCGCCACTCCAGGTCGCATCCAGTATCACGACGAGGAGCTTCCTGCCAACGCAGCCCACGCTGAGCACGTCGGCGCCGCGCTCCGAGAGATTCAAGGCGTCGGAGCCCGGATAGAGGAGCACCGGGTAAAACCTGCTGTCCGAAAGCAATTCGCCGACAGCGTCCTTATCCGTGACCTCGGCGGCCATATGCAGGCTGCTGTTCGTCAGGCAGAGCTGTGTCAGCCGCCCGGTGCCGGCCTTCTCCTGCTTGTATTCCTTCGGGTGCATCAGGAACAGGAAGCGCGTCCTTGTCTGCATCGGCCTCAGCGACGAACACCAGCAAAGGGGCTCGGGCCAGAAGCACCGGTAGCACATGACTCGCGGCATGGCTCAAAGGATCAGCCGAGCGCCCGCTGGGCGGCCTCGTGGGCCCTGGCGACTGTCACGTATTTCTGCGCCCAGCGCCTCAGCCCGCGCTGCTCCGCGGCGGAGAGTTCACGGATGACGCGGGCCGGCGAGCCGTAGACAAGCGAGCCGGGCGGGCACCTGAAGCCCTGCGGGACGAGCGAATTCGCGCCCACGATGCTTCGGGCGCCGATCACGGAACCATCCAGCACCGTGGCTCCCATTCCGATCAGGCACTCGTCGCCGACTGTGCAGGCGTGGACGATAGCCCCGTGGCCGATGGTGCAATAGGATCCGATCCTGGCCCCGAACCCGTCCGCCAGGTGGACGACGGCGTTGTCCTGGATGTTCGTTGCCTCCCCCACCCGGATGACGTTGATGTCACCCCTGAGCACGGCGCCAAAGAAGACGCTGCTCTTCGGGCCGAGGACCACGTCGCCCACGATCGTTGCGTTCCTGGCGACAAACACGGCGCCCGAAACGCGCGGCTTGCGGCCAAGGTGGGTCTTGAGGCGCTGCTTGAGGTTCATGGCCTATTTCTCCTTTGAGTAGGGAATGCCGATCGACTTGGGCGGCATGGCCTCCCCCACAAACCCGGCAAGGAGGAACACGGTCAGGATGTAGGGCAGCGCAAGTATAAGCTGGACGGGGACGACGCCTATCCCGGGAAGCGAGACTCCCTGAAGGCGCGAGGCGCCCGCGTCGGCGAAGGCGAAAAGGAGACAGGCCCCCATCGTGGGATAGGGCTTCCACTTCCCGAATATCAGGGCCGCTAAGGCGAGGTAGCCCTTGCCCGCCGTCATGTCCCTGACGAACCCCGCGCTGGCAGCCGTCGATATGTAGGTGCCCGCGACGCCGCAGAGGAAACCCGAGATGATTGAGGTCTGGTAGCGCAGGACGTTCACGGTGATACCGGCCGTATCGACCGCCAGTGGGTTCTCGCCCACGGCGCGCAGCCTGAGCCCGAACCTCGTCTTGTAGAGCAGCCAAGCGCTCGCGGGGACCATGGCCGCCGCAAAGTACACGATCAGGTTGTGACCGCTGATGAGCTCGGCGTACGGGAGGCCGAGGACGGGATGGCGAAGGGCCGCCTTCGACCATGGCCAGGCGATGCCGAGGAAGCGCTGGCCGGGGCCGTCCAGCTGGGGGGTCTGGCCGCCGAGGTCGAACCAGGCAAGCGCCAGCGCCGGCGCCAGGCCCGCGACCATGATGTTGATCGCCATCGCCGCCACCACCTGGTTGCCGCGGTAGGTCACGCACGCGAACGCAATCACGAGGGCGAGGAAAGTCGCGGCGCCGATCCCGGCGCAGAGGCCGAGCCACGCGGATCCGGTCGACGCGGCCACCGCGGCGGAGGCGAAGGCCGCGGCCAGCATCTTTCCCTCGAGGCCCAGGTCAATGACGCCGGACCTTTCCGAGAACATTCCCGCGAAGGCGGCAAGGACGAGGGGCGTCGCCACCCGGAGGGTGGACGCCAGGAGCAGGATGATCTCGCGGTACGCGTCCATTTAGGCGGCCTTGCGGGGACGCAGCAGCGCCGCCAGCGGCGCCCTGAACACGTTCTCCAGCGCGCCGCAGAAGAGGATGACGAAGCCCTGGATCAGGACCACCATGTCGCGGTTGACGTGCGGCATGTCGAAGGCGAGCTGCGAGCCTCCCTGGTAGAGCGCCCCAAAGAGGAGCGCCGCCGCGAGGATGCCGATCGGGCTGTTCCTGCCCATGAGGGCCACCGCGATCCCGACAAATCCCGCGCCGCCCGGGAAATCCAGCAGGATCCTGTGTTCCGAGCCCATGAGCTCGTTCACCCCGAGGCATCCCGCCAGCGCGCCGGAAATGATCATCGCCACCAGTATCGTGCGCTGTGGTGAAATGCCCGCGTATACCGCGGCCTGTGGATTCTGGCCCACGACCCGAAGGGCATACCCCCACTTGGTCCTCCAGACGAAGAGCCAGACGAGGACACAGGCCACGAGGGCAAGGAGCGACGCCATGTTGAATGGCGACGCGGCGAACTTGATCCCAAAATGGGCCAGGAAGTCCTGGACGCTCGGCATCACGGCGCCGGATCCAAACTCCCTCGACTCCGGGGACTGCTGGCCCGGCTTGATGAGCACGTTTACCAGGAGGTAGGTCATGAGCGCCGAGGCGATGAAGTTCGCCATGATCGTCGTTATGACGATGTGGCTGCCCCGCTTCGCCTGGAGCCAGCCTGGCACGAATGCCCAGAGGGCGCCGAAGGCGCAGCCCGCGAGGATGGCCAGCGGGACGACGATCCAGGGCGACCAGGATCCTATCGCGAGACAGACGAGTCCCACCCCGAGTCCGCCGATGTAGGCCTGCCCGTCGCCGCCGATGTTGAAGAGGCCGGCATGGTTGGCGACGGCGACCGCGAGGCCCGTGAAGACGAAGTCGGTCGCGTAGAAGCAGGTGTACCCAATCGAGTCCTGGCTCCCGAAAGCTCCGTCGAGAAGGAGCTTCAGGGCGGCCCACGGGCTCTCGCCGATGAGGCGCACGATGAGCCCGGAGAGCAGCAATGCGGCGCTCAGATTGAGGAGCGGCAGAAGCCCGAACTCCGCCCACTTTGGAAGCTTTGCCGCGGGGCTCATGCCTTTGCCTCGCTTCTCACGCCGGCCATGAGGAGGCCGATCCTTTCCTCCGTCGCCTCGGCGGCGCTCACCTCGCCGACAATCTCGCCGCCGGCCATCACGAGAATGCGGTCGGCGAGGCCAAGGATCTCCTCCATCTCGACGGATACGACGAGGATGGCCTTGCCCGCGTCCCTGAGTTCCACGAGGCGCTTGTGGATGAACTCGATGGCGCCGATGTCCACGCCGCGTGTCGGCTGCCCCACCAGCAGGATGGAGGGGTTGCAGTCGATCTCCCGGGCAAGGACGACCTTTTGCTGGTTGCCGCCGGAGAACGACGTGATGCGCAGCCTCGGGTTGGGCGGCCGGACATCAAAGGAGGCCATCTTCGCCTCGCAGTGGGTGCGTATTGCCTTCCTGTCGAGGAGCCCTCCCCTGTTGAACTCGGGCTGGGAGTGGTAGCCCAGGATCGCGTTGTCCTCGGCCGAGAATGAGCTGACGACGCCCATCCTGAGCCTGTCCTCGGGCACGTGGGCAATCCCGAGCTGCCTCGCCTCGCGGGGCCCCAGGGACCTGCCCGCGAGGTCGCGCCCGCCAAGGACGATGGAGCCGCCCGAGGGCTGCCGTATGGCCGAAATCGCCTCGAGGAGCTCCGACTGCCCGTTGCCCGAGACCCCTGCGATGCCTACGATCTCGCCTGCCCGCAGATCGAAACTCGCCCCCTTCACGCGCGCGACGCCAAACTTGTCCTTCACCTCCAGCTCCCTCACTTGGAGGAGCACCTCCCCGGGCCTGCACGGCCCCTTCTCGACCCGCAGCGAGACGGCGCGCCCGACCATCTGCTCCGCGAGCTTCTGCGGCGAGGTGTCCGCCGTGCTTGTATTGTGGACCACCGTGCCCTGGCGCATGACGGTCACGCGGTCCGTGATCGCCATGATCTCCCTGAGCTTGTGGGTCACCAGGACCACGGTCTTTCCCTGCTTTCGCAGGAGGTCCAGCATGCGGAACAGCTGGTCGGCCTCGGTAGGGGTCAGGACGGCCGTGGGCTCGTCGAGGATGAGGATCTCGGCGTTGTGGTGGAGCGCCTTCAGGATCTCGACCCGCTGCTGCATGCCGACCGGGAGCAGCCCGGCCTCGACGTCCAGGGGAACCTCAAGGCCATAGTCGCGGCCAAGCTTCTCCAGGCCGGCGCGTGCCTCCGCCAGGCCCTTCGCGAGGAGCGGCCCGCCTTCGGAGCCCAGGATGACGTTCTCCAGCACCGTGAAGCGCTCGACCAGCATGAAGTGCTGGTGGACCATGCCTATGCCCGCCATGATCGAGTCCCTCGGCCTGGCAATCGCAACCGGTGCGCCGTTCACGAGGATCGTGCCGCCGTCGGCCTCGTGAAAGCCGTAGACGATGTTCATGAGCGTCGACTTGCCGGCGCCGTTCTCGCCGATCAGCCCGTGAATCGAGCCCTTGGGAACAACCAGCGAGACCGCCCGGTTCGCGTGGACGGACCCAAAGCGCTTGTCTATGCCCCGGAGCTCGAGCGCTGGACTCTCCGTTGCCACGCTTCTGCTATTCCTTGTATTCCGGGACGACGATCTTGCCGGAGATGATGCCGGCCTTCGCCTGGTCGATCCTCCTCTCCATCTCCGGAGTGATCAGCTTGCGGTTGTAGTCGTCGATCGTGTAGCCGACGCCGTCCTCGGCCAGTCCCAGCACCTTCGTGCCGGGCTTCCATGTGCCGTTCCTGACGTCCATGAAGGTCGTGTAGACGGCCACGTCCACGCGCTTCGTGGCCGAGGTGAGGACGCTGCCCGGGTGAAGATAGTCCTGGTTGCTGTCGCAGCCGATGCTGAGCAGGCCCGCATCCGCGGCGGCCTGCATGACGCCGACGCCGGTGGCGCCCGCCGCGTGGAACACGACATCCGCCCCGCGTCCGAACTGGCTCTTGGCGAGCTCGGCGCCCGCGGACGGGTTCGTCCAGGCTGCAGGGGTCGTCCCCGTCATGTTCTCGATCACCTCGATCTTCGGGTCGACCGACGCGACACCCGCCTTGTAGCCGACCGCAAACTTGCGGATCAGCGGGATGTCCATCCCGCCTACGAAGCCGACCTTGCCGGTCTTGGTGGCCATGGCCGCCGCGACGCCGCAAAGGTACGAGGACTCCTGCTCCTTGAAGTTGATGGACTCGACGTTCGGCAGGTCGACCACGCCGTCGATGACCGCGAACTTGATGTCGGGGTATTCCTTGGCCACGGTCTCGACGGCCGATGCCTGGGTGAAGCCGACGGCGACGATGATCGTCGCCCCGCGCTTCGCGAACTGGCGCATTGCCTGCTCCCTCTGCGAGGCGTTCTGGATCTCGAACTCGCGGACGGCTATGCCCGTCTCCTTCTTGAACTTCTCGACGCCCATGCTCGCCGACTGGTTGAAGGATTTGTCGAACTTGCCCCCGAAGTCATAGATGACCGCCGGGGAGACCTCCGCGAACGCCGCGTTGGAGAAAAGCGCGGCGAGCAGCGCCGCGAGCAGGGGGATTCGGGATGTCTTCAAGGAATGGGGACTCGGCCTAGGCTCCAGATATCCGTAGCATACTCCCGAATCGTCCGGTCGCTAGAGAATTTTCCCACGCGGGCGGTGTTGAGGATAGCCATCCTCGCCCACTTGTCCTTGTCCCTGAAGGCCGCGTCCACCTTGGCTTGGCAGTCGCTGTAGGCCCGGAAGTCCGCCAGCACCATGTAGGGGTCGCCGCCGTTGAGCAGCGTGTCGTGGATGGGCGCGAAGGCCCCGTGCTCGCCGGGGGTCCAGTAGTCGCTGCCCAGCCAGTCAACGATGGCGCGAAGCTCCTCGTCGTCGCGGTGGTAGTCCCACGGGTTGTAGCCCTTGGCGCGCTTGGCCTCCACCTCCTCGACCGTCATGCCGAAGATGAAGATGTTGTCGGGGCCTACTTCCTCCTCGATCTCGACGTTGGCGCCGTCAAGGGTGCCGATTGTCAGGGAACCGTTGAGGGCCAGTTTCATGTTGCCCGTGCCCGAGGCCTCCTTGCCCGCCGTCGAGATCTGCTCGGAAAGGTCCGCCGCCGGGATGATCTTCTCCGCGAGGGAGACCCTGTAGTTCGGCAGGAAAACCACCTTGATCTTGTCCTTGATGCGCGTGTCCGCGTTTATCCGGACGCCGATCACGTTGATCGCGCGGATCAGGTTCTTCGCGACATCGTAGCCTGGCGCGGCCTTGGCCGCGAAGATGAAGACGCGCGGCGCGATATCGAGCGCCGGGTCCTGCAGGAGCCTGCGGTAGAGCGCCAGGATGTGGAGGAGGTTCAGGTGCTGGCGCTTGTACTCGTGGAGGCGCTTGATCTGCGCGTCGAAGATCGCGTCGGGCGAGACCGTAATGCCGCACTCGGCCAGGATCACGTGGGCCAGGTCCACCTTGTTGGCGTGCTTCACCTCCATGAACTCGCGGCGGAAATCGGCGTCCTCGATGAACTTCTCCAGGCCCCGCAGCTTGTCCAGGTCGCGGGCCCACGCCTCGCTGCCGAGCTTGCGGGTCACGAGTGAGGCGAGTCGCTTGTTGCACTGCAGAAGCCAGCGCCGCGGCGTGATGCCGTTCGTCTTGTTCTGGAACTTGCCCGGGTAGAGGGCATCGAACTCGGGGAAGAGGTTCTTCCTGAGGAGCTCAGTGTGCAGCGCGGCGACGCCGTTCACGGCGTGCGTTCCCACGACCGCAAGGTGCGCCATGCGCACCATCTTCTGGCCGTTCTCCTCGATCAGCGAGCACGCGCGCTTCTTGCCGTCGTCGCCGGGCCACTTCGCCTCGCAGAGCTGCAGCACGTGGACATTGATGTCGAAGATGATCTGGAGGTGCCTCGGGAGCACGCGCTCAAAGAGCGGCACGCTCCACTTCTCCAGTGCCTCGGGCAGGAGCGTGTGGTTCGTGTAGGCGAGCGTGCGCGTCGTGATGTCCCAGGCGGGGGCCCAGGCCATCTTCTCGTCATCCAAGAGTATGCGCATCAACTCCACCACGGATATCGCCGGGTGGGTGTCGTTCAGCTGGATCGCGACCTTGTCCGGGAAGTTGGCCCACGAGTTGCCCTTAGTGCGAAAATGGCGGCGGATGATGTCGTGGATCGAGCAGCAGACGAAGAAGTACTGCTGCACGAGGCGCAGCTCCTTGCCGTTCTCGGTCTTGTCGTTCGGGTAAAGGACCTTGGAGATCGTCTCCCCGATCGCCTTCTCGCGCACCGCCTCCACGTAGCCTCCGGAGTTGAACGCCGCCAGGTCGAAGTCGTCCGACGAGCGCGAGGCCCACAGGCGAAGCAGGTTCACCGTCTTTGTGCCGAAGCCGGCCGTCGGAATGTCGTGCGGGACGCCGAGCACCGTGCGGGTGTCCACCCACTTCGGCTTCGAATTGCCCTGGTCGTCGAACAGGTTGCTGACGCGCCCGTAAATCTTCACCTCCTGGGTGTAGTCGGCCCTGACGACCTCCCAGGGGCTCCCGAAGAGCATCCAGCGGTCCGGATACTCGACCTGGTTTCCGTTTACGATGTCCTGCTTGAAGAGGCCGAACTCGTAGTGGATGCCGTAGCCGAGTGCCGGGAAATCCAGCGTGGCCAGCGAGTCCAGGAAACAGGCGGCGAGGCGGCCGAGGCCGCCGTTACCGAGGCCCATGTCGAGTTCGGTCTCGCGGACGTCGTCAAACTTCACGCCGAGGGACGTAAGGGCGCTCTCGACCGACTCGGTAAGGCCTGTCGCAAGGAGATTACTGTCATAGAGGCGCCCCATCAGGTACTCCATGGAGAAGTAATATATCCTCCTGACATTCTGCGCGTTATGTACCTTCTGGGTCTCTATCATCCTCTCGTGAATGGTATCCCTGACGGCGAGCGAGGAAGCCACCCACCAGTCGCGCAAAGTGGCGCTGGGAGCGTACCTTGCGAGAGTGGAGGTAAGGTGCCGCAGGATCAGCGACTTCATTTTCTCCGCCGCCGAGTCAGTTTTCGTATCCGTGGATGTAGTGGCCATGCGATTGGTTGCCCCGACTATGCAAGACTCGCGCCGCGCAAGGGGTCGGTCACGCAAAAACTTGGGTCGTTACCCTATCTTTGAAAACGCCTCGCCAGCTCCCCGTGGTTGAGCTCCACGAAAGTCGGCCTGCCCCCGGGTGCGGATACGGGTGACGTCGTGGCAAAAAGCTCCCGGATGAGGGAAATGGCCTCGGCCTCCCCTGTCCTTGTCGGGAGCCGGATGGCCTTGGCGGCTGCAAGCCGGGCAAACTCGTCTCGCGCCAGGTCGATATCGGACGCCGGTATCCTGCCCTCGCGAAGCGCGCCGACCAGGTCGCGGATGAAGGATTCCGCGTCGCCGGGCTCCATCCAGGCTGGCAGGGCCTCGATCCGGAAGAAGTTTCGGCCGAACTCCACGACCTCGATCCCGTGTCCCCGGATGAACGCGAGGTTGTCCGTCAGGACCGCGGAGGCCACCGGGTTGAGCTCGATGGAGATGGCGAGGAGCAGCCGCTGGACAGGGATCCCGCCCTCCCTGAACTGCCCGACAAGGCGCTCGTACCACACGCGCTCGTGGGCCGCCCTCCTGTCGAGGAGGACAAGCCCTTGGGGGGTCTCGAAAAGGGCATAGTTTCCATGCGCCGTCCCCACGAAACGCCAGTCAGGTGAGAAACGGGGAGCCCTCGCCTCCACCGGCTCTGCCACCCCGGCCGCAGGCGCCGCCACAGCTTCATCGTCAATCGCCGGCTCGTGCACCCAGGGATGGAAAGGCGCCGGCAGGGACACCGAGATTCCCGGCGAGATGGAAAAGGGCTCCGAGGCCAAGGGCCCGGACTCGCCTTGCCATTCCCTAAGCCTTGATAGGACCGCCCGGATGATGAAGCCCCGCACCTGAGCCTCGCTCCTGAACCTGACTTCGCGCTTGGCCGGATGCACGTTCACGTCGACCTCCGACGGGTTGCACTCGAGGAAGACGAAAGCGACCGGGAATCGGCCCTCCGTCAGCGTCTCGCGGTAGCTTTCCATCAGGGCACCTTTGACCGTCCTGCTGTCGACCGGCCTCGAGTTGACGAAGGCCACCATGTCGTGGCGGGTGGCGCGGCCGACACCCGGCCTCCCGATGAGGCCCGAGAGGCGCATGCCCGACTCCGAGAAGTCCAGCGGCAGGAGGCCCTCGGCGGCCTGCCGCCCGAAGATCTCGGCAATGCGGTCCGAGAGGCCCGGGCACTCGGGCGACCTGAAGATCTCGCGCCCGTCCTCGTAGAGCGCGAACGACGTGGCGGGGCAGGCCAGCGCATAGAGCCGCACGCAGTTGACGATGTGGCCCGCCTCCGTGCGGTCCGACTTCAGGAACTTGCGCCGCGCGGGCACGGGCTCGAAGAGGTGCTCCACGTCGATACGGGTGCCAACGGGCCGGCCGCATTCCTTCTCGTGGACGATGCGCCCCGCGTTGACGCAGATCTCCGTGCCGGACTCTCGGGTGGCCTCGCGGGTCTGAAGTGTGAAGCGCGACACGCTGGCTATCGACGGAAGGGCCTCTCCCCTGAAGCCGAAGCTCGAGAGGCGGTCGAGGTCCGCGGCCTCGGATATCTTGCTCGTTGCATGCCGCGCGAGCGCCGTTCGCCCGTCCTCCGGGCCCATGCCGTGACCGTTGTCATCGACGCGGATGAGCGCCCTGCCCGCGTGCGCAAACTCGACCACGATGCGCGTGGCGCCCGCGTCCAGGGCGTTCTCGACTAGCTCCTTCACGACCGCCGCCGGCCTCTCAATCACCTCGCCCGCGGCGATCTGGTTCGCGACTTTGTCGGAAAGTATGCGAACCCTGGGCATTCCGGTGTGGCCGCGGTCCCCGCGGGACTAGCGAAGGCTCTTCTTCCAGCGCGCGATCTGCCGGGCGACCTGGGCGGGACCCGGCATGCCGGTCCCCTTCCTCGCGGCAAGAGCGCGGTCCAGGTTGAACACCTTGGCCCAGTCCGCGCCGAAGGACGGATGGAGCCTCTTAAGTTCGGTCGTCGAAAGCTCGGGGATCGCGCAGCCCTTGCGCTCGGAGAGCGCCACGACCGCCCCCACCGCGTGGTGGGCGTCCCTGAAGGCGACGCCGCGCGAGACGAGGTAGTCCGCAAGGTCCGTAGCCAGCAGCGCCGGGTCGGCGACCGCGGCCGCGCACCTCTCCTTGTTGAAGGTCATGCCGCCCAGGGCCCCGGCGAGAACGTCGGCGCAGATGCAGGACTGGTCGAAGCTGTCGAAGACCGGCGGCTTGTCCTCCTGGAGGTCGCGGTTGTACGTCATCGGCAGGCCCTTCACGAGGGTGAGAAGCGTGTGCAGGTTGCCCTGCAGGCGGGCTGACTTGCCCCTCAGGAGCTCGAAAGCGTCCGGGTTCTTCTTCTGGGGCATGAGCGAGCTGCCCGTGCAGAAGGCATCAGGCAGCGAGACAAACTTGAACTCTGCGCTGGTCCAGAGGATCAGGTCCTCCGCGATCCTCGAGAAGTGCACCCCGAAGAGCGCGCAGGCGGCGGCGAACTCGATGTGGATGTCGCGATCAGCGACCGCGTCCATCGAGTTCTGGGAGACCCGCGGGCGCCCCTTTGCGTCCACGAAGTCCAGGTAGGAGGCCGCGTACTCGCGGTCGATCGGAAGCGTCGTGCCGGCTATGGCCCCGGAGCCGAGCGGCGAGACATTGCCACGGTCCGCGACGTCCACGAAGCGGAGCCTGTCGCGCTCGAGCATCTCCATCCAGGCGAGGAGGTGGTGGGCCGCCGAGACGGGCTGCGCCCGCTGGAGGTGCGTGTAGCCCGGGATCAGGACCGCGCGGTTGGCACTGGCGACGGAGAGAAGGGCCCGCTGGACGTCGGACACCTTCTCCGCGAGCACCGAGCACGCGTGGCGGAAAAAGAGCCTCATGTCGGTCGCGATCTGGTCGTTGCGGCTCCTCGCCGTGTGCAGCTTGGCGGCGGCGGGCACAAGCTTCGTCAGCGCGTGCTCGATGTTCATGTGGACGTCCTCGAGGCTCTCGTCCCACACGAAGCGGCCGGCGCTTATATCCCTCAGGATTGTGTCCAGGCCCTTGTGGATCGCGTCGCGCTCCTTGGCCGTGATGAGCCCTACATGGGCCAGCATCGCCGAGTGCGCCTTGCTGCCGGCAATGTCAAAAGGGGCGAGGCGCCTGTCAAAGGAGGCTGACTCGCTGAACTTCTGCATGAGGGCTGCCGGTCCCGTCTCGAAACGGCCCCCCCAGGTGGCTTGGGTTTTCTTGGCCATGGATAGCGGGATACCAGATCACCCGCCGCCGCGCACAGGCGCAACGCGAAAGATTCGCACCCATTTTCCACTTTGCGGGAGCGCCTTGTGCGTCCAGATTCCAAGGGTGCGAAGGTTCCTTGCCCCCGTCTGCGTCGCCCTTGCCCTGGCGTCGCCGCTACGCGCCCTTGAACCCACGCTCTCGGCCTTCGAGATCGTGTCGATCAAGCCCGCGGTCACGTCCCTGATCGTGGCCACCGTGACCATGACGATGCCGGATTTCACGAGGAAGGGTGAGGTGTATTCCTCGACGTACTCCGCGAAGGTCTTCCCCTATTTTTTCTACAACGAGAAGGGCCGGATCTGGATCAAGGTCTCGGATGAGGATGTCCTTCGGGCTTCCAAGGGACTGCCAGTCGATGTCAGGGGCCACGCCATAAGCGATGTCGGCGACGACCGCCGCGTCGAGGGGCACGCGATACCCACCGGTCCCAGGACGGGCAGGATCAAGGTGAAGGTCTTTGTGACCCGTAGGATCTCGCTGAACTACGACACCACCTACGAGCTCAAGGGGCCGGTCTATGCCCCCGCGGATCCTACTCCCAAATCAGCTCGATGACCTTCTCGACATCCGCAGCCAGGCTCTTGTGAACCGGGCAGGAATTTGCAGCCTTCTCCAGAACGCCCTCCGGGACCGCCTTTGACGCGGTCGGCATCCACAACTTGGCCCTGAGGCGCGCTATCTTCCTCGGCCCCTCCGTCGTCATCTCCTTCGTCACCTCGTAGCGGACGTTGCCGATCTCGACGCCGTGCTTGCGCCCGACGATGGCCATGGTCGTGGCGATGCAGGTCGCAAAGGCCGTCGCGACGAGATCGGTGGGCGAGAAGGATTCTCCCCTGCCCTGGTTGTCCTTGGGAGCGTCGGTTGCCAGGGCGGTCCCGGACGGGCCATGGACCGCCGAGCAGTGGAGGTCTCCCTGGTATTCCCCTGTGATTGTCACCATGACTGAAGGATCCTACTGGACCGGCGCATTAGCAAATGCAGCCTCCTCCGGCGCGATGAAGGCCGGGTCTATGACCTTCCTGGCCTGGCGAACGAATGAGGCGAGCGGCGTCTCGAAGTCCGGGGCCACGCCGCCGCAGCCGGGGATGAATATCGGCGCCAGAGCGGGGGGATTGTCGAGCGAGAGGGGCGTTGCCGAGCGCAGCTGCTCCAGCGTCTGGCACACGTAGCTCGTCCTCACGAAGAAGCTGCCAGGAGCCTCTCCCCTCTTCCAAAGCTCGAAAACCAATGCGCCGCCGGGAAGCAGAGGGTTCATCTGCGTGCCTGGGACGACCCAGTTCATTCCGAAGAGGCCGCCGACTTCGGCAATGTTTGAGTCGTGGGCGCCGAGGACGAGTATCTTCTCGCCCGAGGGCCCGATGGCGCCGGGGACGGAATCCGCCTGGGCGCCCTGCTCCAGCGTGTCCACAATGTGGCTCGCAAGGTTCGAGCCCTCAACCTGCGCGACATAGAACGTCCGGCCGGCAAGGTCGAAGAAGGCCTCATGGAGAGCGAGAAGGTCCGTCAGCGTCTTGCCGTCCAGCCTTCCCCAGCCCACGTCGGACATCGGCTTGTTGTCACAGTATTCGAGTATAAAGGCGTCGATGCACTTCTCGGCAACCAGCAGCGGACCCTTGGCCGTCGTCAGATAGCTTCCGGAGCCCGTCTCAATCGAGCTCTCGCCGGACGCGATATAGATCTGCCCCGGGTTGGCGTTCGGCCCGAAGAGGACCGTGTTGAGTTCGGCGTACTGGATTGCGTAGGCACGATCGAGGTTGGAGAGGCTGCCGCCGACCCTTCCGAGGATCGCGGCCGAGGCCATGTCGAAGTTCGGCTTGCCCACTTTCGCTTTGAAAGGGCGGAAAAGCGGATCCTCCTTGCCCTCGGGAGCCGCATGGGCGTCGACGTCGCTTGGGGCGCCGAGCGCCTTTCCGATAATCGTAGCCGTTGCGATCGTCCTCTCGTCGTTGTCCGCGCGGAGATAGATCAACGGCCCGTCGAGCGCCGGATTCCCGGTCAGAAGGCCCTCCTTCTGGAAGCGGGCCTTGTAATAGGCCCCCATGAGGCCGATCAGCTCGTCGCCACGGGGGGTCTGGATGCCCGGTGCCACTTCCCACTTGGGCCAGGGCTGCGCGGCATAGGGAGCGAGCTTCTCAGGGGTTTGCAGCGGGGCGCGCACGCCGTGGCGGCTCAATATGATGACCATCTTCAGCTCGTCGGCCCGGGCCGAAGGGGTGGCGTAGGCCAACAGGCACACCATCGCTGCCATGGTCGCCAGGATTCCAAATCGCATCCGCAAACACCGACTCGCCGTGGGTCTCATTTGTGGATCAAACGCTTCCCACCCGGCCCCGTCAAGATGGCCAGTCTCGTTGCGAGCGGCCTCTTGCATTCCCCCTAATCTGCAATTCGCACGGGAAATATTGCGCGACACCGGGCTCGATTGGCTGTCTAAGCCTGCATGGAAAACAACCCCGTGAACAAAGGATCCATCTCAAACAACTTTTCCGGCATAGGCGCCGTCACCCGCGAGATGATAGACAAGCGCGCCTGCGAGCTCGCACTCATCTCCGGCCGCCCCCCCCACGAGGTAACGCATGCGGACTTCGAACAGGCCAGCCGGGAACTCAACGGCGAGACCGACCTAGACCGCGAAGAGATCGAGCTCGAGTCACTTCCTGAGTCCGACCGCTGGAATCCCAACCCGGGTTCCGCAGGCACGCAGTCCGAGGAGCTCCCGAACGAGGACGAGGACAGCGAGGGACGATCCGAAACTACCCAGCTCGTGGAGGGCGGGGTTCGCGAGGCCGAGCATGACCAGATGGTTCAGGCCGAGGAAACGGAGCAGGACAAGGCGCGCCGCGGCGATTAATTCACGACGGCAGCATACAAACGGCCGTTTCCGGATTCCGCGCGGGGATGGGCATTCCGGTCCTCAATCCAGAGGCGGACAAGTCAGGAAACTACGTTTTCAGCGGAGTAATCCAACTAGCCATTTCGGCAATGGAGCAACCTGGTCCTTTCGCAATCCGTCCTTAATTAGGAGCACGTAACGGAACGGATCTTCAGCGTTCGAGTTGTCGAATACACGAATGGTCGGAACGAAGTCCATAGCTGCTCCAAGATTGGCAAGGGACTGGGCGTAGCGCCTCGGCAATCGTTCTGACGGCACATCGTGGCCGCCAGATTCAACCCGCTGGATGACGCGAGCCTCCGATAACTGCGAACTGTCCAGCCCGATATAGATCAGGGTAACAGCGTAACCCTTGTCTATGGCATCCCTCATGAACTGCAGCTTGGCCCCCACGGGATCGGAAAAAACGGTCTCTGTTATGAATGACTCCCCGGAATCGAGGAGTTCCGCGCGAAGCGCGTCAGCTGTGCGCGCCGATTCGCCGACCGACAAGCCTAGCTTGGCGGCAATGTCATCGGCGTTAAGGTACATGAGGCCAGATTCCTTCAAAAAGGCCCTAAAATACGTCGACTTGCCCGCTCCATTCGGGCCGGCCAAGACAACAAGCTGCGGTGCGCTCACTTCACCGCTTGGCTGCTATTGGCGTGAAGCGGCGGTTCACAAATCGTCCACGTCGCTGTGTCCCGTCTGCGGCCCGCTCAATAATGACACCAGCTTCATCTGCGTCTGAACTGTAGGTTGGCCCCTTGTGGCGGCGAATTTCTGCTAACGCTAGTTCCTTTCCTTTCGGGCCAGTCGAGAGGTCCAACAGTTCATCCAGCTTCTTAACTTTCGCTGCCTGCTTTATTGTAGTCACCCCAGCGTGGCTCATTACGCCTTCCATTACTCGGCCGAGCTTAGCCCAAAACTCCAATTGCGCTGTTGGAGTACGCTCCATGACGTTCCCTGTTTCCCTGGCGCGATTGACGAGCTCGGAGTCAATTCTAAGGGGGATCGTGCTCATGGCTCAGTAGGCGTAGCACATTGCTACGCTGTCAAATTGAATGTGCCTCAACCAATATTTCGAAGCAAAAAGAATGCGCATCAAAAATTGACGCAGATTCTTGTAAGCCGCCTATTTTAAGGCTCTTAGGCGATCACACTACTGGCAGGCCTCGCAGGTGCCGCCGTTGCGCATCGCCTCGATCGAGCAGGCGTTCTTCTCCTCGGCGGTGAACTCCTTTTTCTCAGGGAATGGAGCCGTCGAAAGAAGCGTGGCGGCATCCCGCGTGGCCGTCTCGGCCTTGGTCTCGCCCGCCGCGCCGCGCATCTCCTTCTTAACCGAGACAGTGGACTTCTCGATGTTCGAGGCACCGAGGCCGCGGAGGTAGTAGGTGGTCTTCAGGCCGACGCGCCAGGCGTGGCGGTACATGTGGGACAGCGTCTTTAGGTCCGGCGTCTTGATCCACAGGTTCACGGACTGGGACTGGTCGATCCACTTCTGGCGGCGCGCGGCGGCGTCCACGACCCACTTGTGGTCGATGTCGAAAGCCGTGAGGTACTTCTGCTTCAGGTCGGCCGGCACGCGCTCGATGTCCTTCAGCTCGCCGTCGAAGTACTTCAGGTTGTCCATCATGTCCTGGTCCCAGAGGCCTCGGGACTTGAGGTCCTTCACGAGGAACGGGTTGAGCACGATGAACTCGCCCGACAGGTTCGATTTGACGAAGAGGTTCTTGTAGGTCGGCTCAATGCAGGGCGACGTGTTCGTGATGTTCGAGATCGTCGCCGTGGGCGCGATCGCGAGCACGTTGCTGTTGCGCATGCCCTGTGCGGCGATCTTGGCGCGGACAGGCGCCCAGTCCATGCGGGCGCCGCGCGGCACCTCGATTGGGAGCCCGCGCTCCTGCTCAAGGAGGTCGACCGTGTCCTGCGGCAGGAGGCCGCGGTCCCACTTTGAGCCCTTGTAGGACGAGTAGGTCCCTCGCTCGCCGGCCAGGTCGGAGCTCGCCTCGTAGGCATAGTAGGCGATGGCCTCCATGGCCTCGTCGTTGAATTCCACCGCGTCGGGCGAGGCGAAGGCGACGCCCTTCATGTAGAGGGTGTTCGCGAGGCCCATGACGCCGAGGCCGATGGGCCTGTGGCGCATGTTGGAGCGCTGGGCGGCCTCGGTGGGGTAGAAGTTGATGTCGATGACGTTGTCCAGGGCGCGAACCGCCATGCGGATCGTGTCCCTCAACTTCCGGTGGTCGAGATCGCCGTTTGGCAGGAGGTGCGTCTCCAGGATCACGGATCCCAGGTTGCAGACCGCGGTCTCGTCCTTGGAAGTATTTAAAGTGATCTCAGTGCATAAGTTAGAAGAGTGAATCACGCCAACGTGGTCCTGCGGGGAACGCACGTTGCATGGGTCCTTAAACGTGATCCAAGGGTGGCCTGTCTCGAAGATCATCGACAGCATCTTCTTCCAGAGGTCGAGGGCCTCGACCTTGTGGCCATAGAGCTTCCCCTCCTCCGACATCTTCTCGTACTTGGTGTAGAGCTCCTCGAACTTGCGCCCGTAGGTCTCATGAAGGTCCGGCACGTCGTTGGCGCGGAAGAGCGTCCACTTGGCGCGGGCCTCCATGCGCTTCATGAAGAGGTCCGGGATCCAGTTGGCCGTGTTCATGTCGTGCGTGCGGCGGCGGTCGTCGCCTGTGTTCTTGCGCAGCTCGAGGAACTCGAAGATGTCGTTGTGCCAGCTTTCCAGGTAGGCGCAGCCGGAGCCACGCCTCTTTCCGCCCTGGTTCACCGCGACTAGCTGGTCGTTGTGGAGCTTAAGGAACGGGATCACGCCCTGCGACTCGCCGTTCGTGCCGCCGATGTAGGCGCCGGTGCCGCGGACAGCCGTCCAGGAGCCGCCAAGGCCGCCGGCCCACTTGGAGAGGTAAGCGTTCTCGGCGATTCCCCTCTGGAAGATGCCCTCGATCGAGTCGTCGACGAAGTACAGGTAGCAGCTCGACAGCTGCGAGTGCAGGGTGCCGCTGTTGAAGAGGGTCGGCGTCGAGGAGCAGAAGCGGCGGGTCTTGTAGAGGTCGTAGAGCCCGATCGACTTGGATTCGCGGTCGCCCTTCTCGTCCAAGAAGAGCCCCATGGCCACGCGCATCCAGAAGAACTGGGGTGTCTCGATCCTCTTGGTGGGCTTCGAGACCTTGTCGACGATCAGGTAGCGGTCGTAGAGCGTCTGGACGCCGAGGAAGTCGAACTCGAGGTCCGAGGACGGGTCGAGCGCGGCGCCAAGGCGGGTGAGGTCATACTCCAGGAGGCGGGGGTTCAGCCTCTTGATCGCAATTCCGTGCTCGATATACTTCTTGAACGCCTTGCGGTGGCACTCCTTAAGCTTGGCCACGCCGTCTTTGAGGATGTCCCAGCCGAGGACCTCCTCGTAGATGTAGGTCAGCTGGATGCGGCCCGCGAACTTCGCGAAGTCGGCGTCCTTCTCGATCAGGGTCTTCGAGTTGAGGATGATCGTCGAATCCAGGTCCTTCTGTGAGATCTGGTCGTAGATCGCGCGGCGCAGCTCAAACTCGATCTGGTCGCTCGTCAGGCACAGTTCCAGGCCCGTCATCGCGAACTCGATCCGCTTGCGCAGGTCGGCGCCCTCCCAGAGGACCGTCGTGCCATCGGCCTTCTTGACCGGGACGAAGGTCTGCTGGTCCGCCGAGTCCTTCTCGGGGGCCGCCTCGACCGTCTCGGCGGTTTCCGTCGTGTCCCTCGAGGCCGCGCGCTCGGCGCGGAAGAGAATGTAGGCCTCGGCGACCTTGAAGTGGCCGGCCTTCATGAGCTCCTCCTGGACGATGTCCTGGACCTCCTCGATGCGGACGAAGGCCTGGCTTGAGGCCAGGACGCGGTCGGAGACGATCTTGGCGATGGCGACGGCCGGGGCCGAGTCCTGGGCCAGGGAGAGGAACGTCTTGCGGACCGCTATCTCAACCTTGTGCTCGTTCCACGGAACGATCTGGGAGTTGCGGCGGATGACGCGGACCGCGCTCTGGGCGGCCGACTCGCGGCTGACCGAGATCTTGCGCGAGCGGTTCAGGAGGAGGCTCTTCGCCACCATGTAGGCGTTGTTGTCTACGAGCGTCTTCTCGATCAGCTCGTAGAGGGAGTTGAGCGTCAGGCGCAGCGGATTCTGCTTGCGGCCCATCTCGGTCAGGTTGCCGCCGAGCTCGCCGCAGATGCGCGAGACCCACGCCCTGTTCTTGTCCGTGAAGATGTCCTTTTCGCCCTGCGAGATGCAGACGTTGGTGAGGGCCTTGCCGAGCGTGTCGGCGACCTCGGTCATGTCGAAGCGCTCCTCGCCGTGCGGGCAGAGCAGGACGATCGGGGGCAGCGGGATCTCAGTCGCGCTGATGACGTCGCGCCATGCGAAGACCGGCTTCTGCTCTATCGGGGAGTGCACCGTGCGCTTGAGGGCCAGGTCGTGGGCGAGTGGAATGTTTTTCATTGTCGAAGATCCTATCTATAAGAGAGTTGCAATAGCGAATTTGGGGGCGGGGCGATGAGGGACCCAAGCGCCGTCGACGGCAGATTTGGGGGCACTAACGCGATGAAGGGACTGTCGGCGCTAAGATACTGTTTTCTTGCGGCTCTGTACTCAGAGCTCGTCGTCAGAGGCGACAGTCAATGATGAAGCTTTCTGGTACTCGGTGACCCTGCCCTCGAAGAAGTTCTGCTCCTTCGCGATGTCCATCATCTCGGCAAGCCACGGCAGCGGATTCTTGACCCCGGGTGATAGCGGGGCCAGGCCGCAGCCCTCGAGCCTGCGGTCGGCGATAAAATCAATGTAGGTCTGGAAATCCTCCAGCCTCAGACCCACCGCGTTGACGGGCAGGCAGTCACGGATGAAGTCCTTCTCCAGGGCAACGGCCTCGCTCATCAGGGAGCGCAGCTCCTCCTTGTACTCCGGGGTCCAGATCTCGCGGTTCTCTTCCACGAGGTCCATGAACAGGTTGCGGAAGACCTCGATGTGGTTCGACTCGTCGCGCAGCGTGTAGCGGAACATCTGGCCGATGCCGGGGAACTTGTTCTGGCGGTACAGCGACAGGATCATGCCGAACAGGCCGTAGAACTGCGTTCCCTCCATGCACTGGCCGAACACGAAGATGTTGGAGGCCAGAAGCCTCTTGTTCTCGATCTTCGTCAGGTCCAGGTCCCTGCGCAGCAGCTTGGAGATCCTTGTGACGAACTCGTTCTTGCGGACGATCGTCGGGACGTCCTCAAACATCGCCTCGCACTCGTGGGGGTTGATCCCCAGGGAGGCGATCATGTAAAGGAGCGAGTCCGCGTGGATGTTCTCCTCGTGCGCGTGGCGCCCGAGGACGAGCTTCAGCTCAGGGGCCGTGACAAGCTCGCGAACCACGTGTTGGACGTTGTCGCCGACAATGCCCTCTGCCGCCGAGAAATAGCCTATCCCCATGCGGATGATCCAGCGCTCGACGTCCGAGACCGAGACAACATCGCGCCACTGCTCGATGTCCTTGCCCATCGGGATGTCCTCCGGCTCCCAGTGGTTGGCCTTCATCGTGCGGTAAAGGTCGTAGGCCCACTGGTACTTCAGGGGGAGGAGATTGAAGCACATGGTCTCCCTGCCGTTGATGACGCGCTTGGCTGCAAACGCAGCCTCCGCCTTGGCCTGATCGAGGACGAAAGTCTTGGTGCCTACCTGGAAGATTTTTTGCATGACTGCTGGCGAAAAGAGTGGGAATTCGGGGTAACTAGGGCTTTTTCCGACGCAGAATGAGCCTAGGCGACCTTAAGTTGCTGGAGCTTATTCACGCGTTGTTGACCACAACAGGATGTGGTCCTTGCCCGGAACAGCCACAACCTATTGAGCTTTGGATTTGGGCCGTCAATAGGTTTGTGCATCCCGAATGTTAAATTCTTCAAATATTTTGCATTGCGGCCGACAGGCCGTCCGAACCCATGCCGAAACGGCCTAGCGTGGCTGCCCGGGGAAGGGACGGTTCCAGGGTTCCCCGGGCCCTTTTGGGCGCCACATCGTATCCGCTTGTCAGCTACGCTTGGGAGCGCGGGGCAGCTGGTGGCCGTGCACGACGACGGGGTTCTTCCGCGACACGTTCAGCTTGTCCAGGACGCCGGCCAACTTGCGGCGCTTCTCGTCGGCCTGCGCGAACATCTCGAGCTGCCTCGTTCCCGCCTCGACGCTCGAGAGCCGCACGCTCACGAGCCTGAGTGGGCGCCGCTTCTTCCACGCCGCGCGCAGAAGCGGGCCGACCAGCGGGTAGAACGTCGCCTCGATGTCAGTCGCGGACTCGATGCTCTGGCCGTGGGACTCCTGCGTGAAGTCGGGGTACCGCACCTTCACCGTTATCGTCCTCACCATCGCGTGGTCCGCGCGCACCATCGGCAGCAGCTCGTCGATCATGCGCTTCGCCACGCGCTCCACCTCGGCGAAGTCCCCTTGGTCGGAGAAGAACGTCTCCTGCTTGGAGTAGCTCTTCGCGTCCTCGCTCTCCGTCTCGACCTCGCTTTCGTCCTCTCCCCTGCCCTGCGCGAGGAGCCTTCTCCAGTCGCGCCCAAGGATGGACGCCAGCTCGCTATCGCTGCGATCGAAGAGGTCGCTCACCTTGCGGAGCCCCGCCTTGGCCAGTTCCTCCTCGGTCTTCTTTCCTATGCCAGGGAGGCGCCCGAGGCCGAGCGGCCTCATGAACTCCGCCTCCTCGCCCGGGAGCACGACGACGAATCCCCTGGGCTTGCTGAGCTTGGACGCGATCTGGGCCACCAGCTTGTTCGACGCGATGCCCATGGAGACCGGTATCCTCAGCTCCTCCCAAATCCTCGCCTGAAGGGCGCGGACGGCGCGCTCGACCGCGGCAGCGTTGGGAAACCGGCATGCCTCGAGGTCCAGGTACCCCTCGTCGATCGAGTTGCGCTGCACCGCTGGCGTCAGCGTCTCGCAGAGGTCGAACATGCTGCGCGAGACGGTCCCGTAGAGCCCCGACGTGTGGGGAATCAGTATCAGGTCCGGACATACGCGGCGCGCGGTGACCGTGGGCATCGGCGTGTAGACGCCGCACGCGCGCGCCTCGTAGCTGGCCGACGAGATGATGCCGCGCTCGGTCCCGCCGACAGCGCACTTCGTCCCGACCAGCGAGGGATCGCGGGCCTGCTCGCACGACACGAAGAACGCGTCGGCATCCAGGTGGACAATCGTGGGGATCCCGGCCATCGCGCTATCGCCCCGCGGCGGAAATCTGCAGGCGCCTCGCCTCGTCCATCTGCGCCTGCGCCTCGAAGGTCTGGCCCATCTGCCCAAGGGCCAGGGCCATGTTGTAGTGGATGTCCGGGTTGTTTGGGCCCAGGGCGAGGCACTTTCTGTACTCGGCAACGGCCTCCGGGAAGCGGCGGGCGCCCGCCAATGAGAATCCCAGGTAGCCGTGTGCCTCCGCATACTTGGGCCGTGCGGCCAGCGCGCTCTGGATGTGCGCGATCGCCTCGTCCCACTTGCCCTGCTGCGCAAGCGCAAGTCCCAGATTGGCATCAGCTTCCGGATATCCGGGCCTTTGCTGGAGAGCCTGTGTATATTCTGCAATGGCGTCCGGTATGCGGTCGGAGTTGGCCAGGGCGTTCCCCAGTTCGTAGTGGGCCTCGGTCAGGTCGGGCTTCAGGCGGACGGCGCTCGCGAGGTGCACGGACGCTTCCGTGTACCGGCCAGCCTGGTTCAGCGAGAAGCCCCAGTTGTATTCGGCCGCGGCGAAGGACGGCCTGGCCCTCAGGGCCCCCGCATAGGCCTCGGCCGCCTCGCGCCAGTGGCCCGTCCGGGCCATGAGGTTGCCGTAGTTGTTGAAGGCCTCGGGATAACTCGGGTTGAGGCGCATCGACTCCAGGAAATGCTGTGCGGCCTGGTCGGGCTTGCCCTCCTCATTGAGCACGATCCCCAGGTTGTCGTGGGCCAGCCAGCTCGCGGGATTCTTCGAGAGTATGGTCGTGTAGAACGCCTCCTGGCTCCTGTACTTAAAGGACTCCCTCCAGGTGAGGAAACCGAGGACTGCGACAAGCGCCGCAGCCAGTCTCCTGCCCGTCCCTGTGCCAAGGGAAAGACGTTTCTCCACGAGGACGGCCCCCGCGGACACCGAGGCGATCATGCCCGCGGCCGCCAGGTACTGGAAGTGGTCCGCGACGTATGAAAACACGAAGGGATAAACGTTGAAGAACCCGAGCGCCGGGAAAAGCGTGCCGACGAACAGGAGCGCTGAGGCCAGCGGTCCCCTCCATTTCCTCGCGAGGAAGAGGAGAATGACGAGGACAACGACCGCGGCCGCGAGATAGAGATACAGGGTCGGCTCCAGGACATCCACGACCCAGCGCGGATAGATGGAGATGAGGTTCGCGGGCCAGAAGAGCTTGCCGAGGTAGAACCACGCGACGCGCCCCGCGACGAGGAAGCGCTGGAGGAGGCTGAGCTCGAACGTCCCGCCCTGCGCGCCGATGTAGGTGCGCTCCACCCAGGCCGTCAGGAGGCCGAAGGCAACGCTGAGGACAAACCACGGGATGAGCAGGACGACGTCCGCCTTAAGGGACAGGCGACCCTTCCTCCACCACAGGGCCACGAGGAGCGCGGCAGGGAGCGTCGCCGTGACGCTCTTGCTCAGGAGCGCCAGGACGAAGAGCCCCGTCGCGACGACATACCACTGGCGCCGCCGCTCGCTGTCGAAGCGCAGGTAGCACAGGGCGGCCGCCATGTAGAAGACGCCCGAGAGCGTGTTCTTCTGCTCGGAGATCCACGCGACCGATTCCGCGCAAACGGGGTGCAGCGCAAAAACCGCGGTGGCCAGGACGGCGCCCGGCACCGCCAGACGCCGCAGGACAAAGTAGAACAGGAGGCACGCCAGCGCGTGCAGCGCTATGTTGAGGAGGTGATACCCGAGCGGCGCGTCGCCCCAGAGGCGATGCTCCAGCCAGAAGGCGCTGTGGAGGACCGGATAGTACTGCTGCGTGGCGCCGGGCCTTGTCCAGATGCTCCAGAGGCCCGAAAGGGAGCGCAGGGCCGGGCGTGTCACGTGGGCGTCGTCGTCCCAGAGGAAGCCGCCGTTCAGCGCCGGCCAATAGGCCGCGAGGAGCGCCACGGGGAGCCCGATCGCCAGCCATAAAAGTGGTCCGATTCGCCTCATGGATGCGCTAGACGCTCCGGCCTTGGCCACGGGAGTCAATGGTTTGCCGTCCTCCTGGCCGCCTCGGACTCCGCGTCCGCCTCGCTGTCGCGACCCAGCTGGCGCAGCGCGATGGACAGGTTGTTGTGCGCCCCGGAATACGCGGGATCGATCTTCAGCGCCTCGCGAAACTCGGCGACGGCCTCTTGCAGGTTGCCAAGTCTGAGGAGCGCGTTTCCGAGGTTGAGGTGCGCTTCCTGCAGTGCCGGATCGTTTCGGATAGCCATGCGGTAGTGTTCCATGGCCTCGGGGAGGTGCCCCGTGTGGGCGAGCGCGAGGCCAAGGTTGTTGTGGGCGACCGCATAGGCGGGGTTGAGCCTGAGCGCCTCGGTGAATTCGGCGGCGGCCTCGTCCAGCCTGCCGGCTCGCATGAGGGAAAGTCCGAGATCGTAGTGGCCGCCCGCGAATCCCGGGTCGGTCCTTATCGCAAGGGCAAATTCCCGGCGGGCGGCATCGCCCAACCCCAGCGAGTCCAGGGCGTTGCCCCAGTTGGCGTAAGCCTCCGGGGAATCCGGCCTTAGCCTGACCGCCTCGGCGAACTGGGCGGATGCCTCCTTGGATTGACCCTCGGCCTGCAGTGCCTTGCCGAGGTTGTTGCGGGCGAGCCAGGCATCCGGGCTTTGTGCGACGGCATAGGTCCACAGCGCCTTCTCGTCATGAAAGACGCCCGAATACGCGTGGGACTGCAGGCAGAGGAATGCGAGGAGCCCAGCCACGACGGCACCGAGGCAGAGCCTTGGGGCAATGGCCGCGCCGGAACGCGCCCTCAGCCGCGCACAAACCCAGTCGGCGCAGGCGGCAGCCATTCCCGCAAGCCCCACGAGCGAGACATAGGCAAAATGGTCGGCCCTGGGCGCGATCCGCATGTAGGCCATCGGCAGGATGCCGAGGACCGGCACCAGGTTGATGAGGAACCATCCCCACCCCAGGATCGCATGGCGCCCCCAGCCGGTGCGCCTTCGCCAAAAGATGCCGAATGCTATGGCGAGGACGACCCACGGTATCACGGAGAGAATTCCCGCGTGGACGGGCTCGTAGATGGGAGCAAGACCGGTCGGGACGATGGCCTGTCTTATATAGGAGAGGAGACTCCATCCTGCCTGCGCCACCCGGGCCATGAGGGGTTCCTGTGCGGAACCGGTGCCGATGGCCCGATGTGACTGGAAGACGAGCGTCGCAATCCCGAGCACCAGAGAGGCCGCGAAGAACGGCGAGGCGACCGCAATGTCGCGCTTCGCCACCCGACCCCTGCGCCACCAGGAGAAGAGGACAAGCACAAAGGGAAACATGACGACCGAGGTCTTGCAGGCCAGGGAGGCCAGGAAGAGCACGACGGAAAGGAGCAGCATCCCGCGGCGCCGGCGGGCATCGTACTCGACGAACGCGAGGCACGACAGGAGCAGGAACGGCAGGGACACCGTGTTCTTGAACTCCGAGATCCACGCCACGGACTCGACTGCCATCGGGTGCACCGCAAACACCAGCGCCCCAAAGGAGGCGAATCGGAGGCCGAGCTTCCCAAGGAGGCGCCAGACAAGGAGTGCGCTTACGACATGGAGCACGAGGTTCGAGAAATGATATCCCGTGGCGTTGGCACCCCAGGCGCGCCACTCAAGCCACTGGAGAGTGCCCTTCAGCGGGAAGTAGTCCATGCCGAGCGGGTGCACCCAGGCCTGCCACCAGCCACCAGGCGAGCGAAGGGCGAGGTTCTGGTACACCTCAAGGCCGTCGTCCCAGAGCCAGTTGCCATGCAGGCACGGGGCGTAGATCCACGCCAAGACCGCGACGAGGAAGACGAGGCGCGCCAGTGTCCTCACTTTGAAATCCCCGGGCCCATCATCATGTTCACGCGAGCGAGGTTGTCCCTCGCCTCAGCGTAGTCCGGCTGGAGCCTCAGCGCCTCCTCGAACTGCGCCTTCGCCTCGCCAAGGCGGCCCGACTCGGCGAGTAGGCCTCCCAGGTTGTTGTGGATGTCCGCCGCCTTGGGCTGCAGGAGCGCCGCATCCTCGTATTGCACGATGGCCTCGGGCACCCGGGACACCTGCGCCAGGAGGTTGCCGAGGTCCAGCCGGGCCTCGACATTTGAGGGGTTGAGCCTGACGGAGCGCGAGTAGAACTCAATGGCCGGCCCGATGTTCCCGGCCTGCTCCATCACCACGCCGAAGTCGAACCACACGTCCGCCCTGTCGCCGTCCAAGTCCACGGAATTGCTAAGTTGGTTGATCGCTTTGCCAAACTGGTGCTGGAGCGCGAAGGCCTTGCCCATCTGGTGATGGATCTCGGAATCGAACTTCAGGAACTCGAGCGCGGCCTCGAACTCGGAAAGCGCCTCCTGCGGGTGCCCGGTCGCAAGGAGCGCCTTACCAAGGTTCACATGGGCCGTGGCGAACTTGGGTGCGACCGCCAGGGCGCGCCTGAAGTCGACGATCGCGCCGTCCTGGTCCCCCTTCTCCACGTTGACAAGGCCGAGGTTGTTCCAGGCGCCCGCGTTCCACGGCGCCTTGAGCGCCACGTCGCCCCAGAACGTCTCGGGTCCGTCGTAAACCCGGTCCCGGCGCATCGCCGCAAACCCCAGCCCGGCCGCCCCGACGACGACCACCACCCACAGGAGCCTCCCGCCACCGAGCCAAAGGCGCAGGAGAAGGAGGGCAGCGACGACCACCGCCGCCAGCGGTAGGTACATGCGGTGGAGCGCGATGATCTCCGTCGAGATGGGCACGAAGCTCGATGTCGGGGCCAGGATGATGAAGAACCAGGCCCCTAGGAATCCCAGGGCCGGCCGTCGAACGAGCAGGAAGATCGTAGCCGCAGCGAGGAGGGCCACGACAAGCGCGGATGCCGTGAGCTCAAGCGTGCTTCCCCCAAGGATCCGGCCATAGTCCCCCACCAGACGGCGCGGCCATAAGGACAGTCTTATGTAGAGGACGATGGCCTTCATCTGCGTCGCGAAATACTCCCAAGGCGACACGCCCGAGGCGAAGCCGGCCGTGCCGGAGCGCCCACCTCCCGCGGCCATCTGGACGCCAAGCGGCACCCAGCACGCAGCGAGAAGGAGATAGAGCCTCCACCTAAGCCGCCACGCCTCGGCGAACGAGCCTGCCAGGAAGGTGCGGTCGTAGAGAAGGATGACCGCCGGCGCCGTCACCATGGCCTCCTTGGTCCCCATCCCGAGGAGGCACGAGAGGAATGCGGCTGCCCCCCAGGCCACAGAGCCGCGGCCGCCGCCCGCATGGCGGATGAAGCAGTAGAGCGTCAGCAGGTACAGGAGCCCCATGAGGGACTCCGCCCGCTGGATCACGTAGCCGACGGACTCCACCTGGATCGGGTGCAGAGCCCAGAGGAGCGAAGCCGCGGCGGCGAGAAGCAGGCCCTCCAGCGCGGGCCTGGCACCCGCAGCCCGCGTCGCAAGGGTGCTCCTCACGATGCCAAGGAGGACCAGCGCCGCCGCGATGTGGATCGCGACATTGAGCACGTGGTAGCCCAGGGGCGACGCCCCGCCGAGCGCGTAGTTGACGGCGAGCGTCAGGTTGAGGAATGGCCGGCCGCTCACGGTCGCGCCTGCCGGCGGCGTCAGCGAGGTTGAGAACTCCCGGATGCTCGCGTTCGAGGTGATCGAGTCCAGGTCGTCGTAGACGAAGGCCCCGTGGCGCCCGCCCATGTAGGCCGCCGCGACCGAGGCCGCGACAATGAGCGCGCAGGCGACAAGCGCCGGGCGGAGGTCGCGCGCCGGTGCCTGGGCTGGCATCGAGGGGGCGGTCATTGGGTCAAAGGCTATCGCCACAACGGGCCCGCCGACAAGCCGGGTCGCGCGCCAAAAGAAAAACGGCCGCCCCCAGCAAAGGGGGCGGCCGTCTTGAGGCGGCTGATTGCCGTCGTGATTCTTAGAACTCGAGGCGGGCGCCGACCTGGAGCTGCCAGCGCGACTCGTCCGAGTAGATCGTCGGCGTCCCGAGGGTGCCCGGGTTGAACGTGTAGATGTACTGGTTGGTCTTCACGTTATAGCCCGTGCCGGCGATCGTCTGCGTCGCGAACGCGTTCTGGAAGTTATCAACGACGCCCCACTTCGAGTTGAAGAGGTTGGCGAAGTTGAAGCAGTCGATGTAGGCGACGAGCCTCATCTGGCCGTGGATCGGGATCTCCTGCTCGAAGTGCATGTTGACCGTGTCCTGCGTCGGCGCGTTCACGCTGTTGCGGGGCGCGATCTTGCCGGCCCACTTGGAGAGGTTCGGGTTCGAGGCGAGGTACTTGAAGAAGTTGTTCTCCTCCGTCGCGCTCAGCCAGGTGACCTTCGGGTCGCCAGGGCCGGTCGGGACGTAAAAGAGGTCCTCACCCGTGATGCCCGCGCCGTCAGAATCGCCCTTGAAGACGTAGCTGTAGGGAACGCCGCTCTCCGAGATGAACTGCGCCGACAGCGAGGTCTCCGCGTTCTTCACGTGGAAGAAGTTGAACTGGCGGGTGGCCGTCGCCACGAACTTGTTCGTGAGGGCGTAGTTCGACTTGTAGGCGATGTTGTCGTTCGGGTTGATGATCGGCTGGCCGTTGAAGCCGGAGCCGGCAACCGACGATGTGAACGGATCGACCTGCGTCGCGTGCGTGTAGGTGTAGGCGAGGCTGGCCGACCAGTTGTTCTTCATCGGCTTTGTCAGTTCGGCCGTGTACTCCTGCGATCCGCCCTTGCCCGTATTCGTCAGCTCGTAGACGGAGCCCGTGGCCTTGTTCTGGTAGAGCGCATTGGAGGACGAACTCGTGACGCTCGCGTAGTAGCCGGTAGGCGCGTTTGCCTGGACGTATGCGGTGCCTATGGACGAGGCCGTGCCGGGCGTGATGTTGCCGACATAGCGGGTGCGCCCGTCAGGAAGCGTGAGCGAGCCGGAGGTCGGCACCGAGTACGGATTCGTCTCCTGGTAGAACACGTCGTGGTTCACCTGCGTGATGTCGATCTCCCCCGTCGCAACGATGCCCATCCAAGGCAGCGTCTTGTCGAGCGCGATGTTCTCCTTCCATGTGGACGGCCACTTGAAGTTCGGGTCGGTGTAGTCGAAGCTCGGGGCGGCCGACGAGACCACGCCGTTCGTGATCGTGTTCAGCTGGCCGGCGTTGTTGAACGAGTTCTCAACCCAGACGACCGGGTTCTGGCCCAGGAAAAGGCCTGCGCCGCCACGAAGCTGCGTTGGGAGGGCGGTGTTGAACGAGTAGTTGAATCCGACGCGGGGCGAGATGACATAGTTGCCGTTCATCGTCGAAGAGTTGGAGAATCCGTACGCCTTGTAGAATACAGGGCTGAACGTCGGGTCCTGCGGCTCGTACGGGTAGTCCATGCGGACGCCGCCGATGACCGTCAGCTGGCTGTCAGGCTTCCACGTGTCCTGTACGAGGGGGGCCATGTCCAGGAGGTAATAGTGCGACACGTCCGATGCCAGCGTGTAGCCGGCGGCAGGCGTCTCGACCGTGGAGGTCGCGGCCGTGCCGGAAAGGAAGAGCGCCGGCGTGTTGAACGAGTAGCTGCCAATAGCGTTCGGAATGAACGTGTCGGTGTAGCCCGTGCGATCAAACTGCGCGCCAAATTTCAGCGTGTGGTTGCCGAACGAGTAGTCCCCGTAGGCGTGCTCCTCCTGCTCCCAGGTGTAGATGTTGTTATCCTGGTACGCCCAGTAGGTGCCGGTGAAGAGCTCGCCGCTCGTGATCGTGGTGCCCGTCGAGCTCTGGTAGCCGGTGACGCCGTTGATCGTGAGGGCGGGCAGCTTCGGCCCGTTGAGGGTCGCCGTACCGTTGTAGCGCTTGTAGGTGGCCTCAATCTCCGTGTGGAAGTTCGGGATGAAGTTGCTCCAGTCGCTGTTCAGCTGGGCTGTGTAGGACTGGTCGCTGCGGTTCGAATTGTACCAGGACGTGTCGAACGAGGTTTCGTTCGCGAAGGTGTAGTTATAGAACACCGGCGCGTCACCGATCGTGTGCCGGAATGTGAACGAGAACTTCTGGTAGTCCGAGATGTTCCAGTCGATCTTGCCCACGAAGTTCTGCTCCCAGGTGTGGCTGATGGCCGCAAGGCTGCCCGGGTCGTAGGTGTACGTCTTGCCGCCGATCGTGTAGCCGCTCTCGAGCTTCGCGATGATGGCGTCGACCTGCGAGGTTCCGGCGGCCGAGGCCAGCGGGTTGAAGACCTGTGCCGGGGCAGCCGCGATCTGACGGAAGGCGTCGTAGCCGATGAAGAAGAACAGCTTGTTCGGGATGATCGGGCCGCCGAGCGTGCCGCCCGTCGTGTGCTGCTGCGTGGGCTCGTGGGGCCCGAGGAGCCCGACGACAGGGTCGGGACCCCGCATGCGCGTTCCCGTGTAGATCTCGTAGGCGGTTCCGTGGAATTCGTTCGTTCCAGACTTGAGGGAAACGTCGGTAATGCCGCCGAGGAAGCCGCTGTAGACCACATCGAAGGGGTTGATCTGGAGGGTCGCCGAGGCAATCCACTCGAGAGGGACCGGGTTCCTGAGACCGGCGTAGCCGTTGGAGTTCAGGCCGAAGTTGTCGGCGGCGGACACGCCGTCGACCAGGAGCGCGTTCTCACGGGGATTCTGGCCCGCGACGCTGAAGGTATATGCGGGGTCCGAGGGGGAGACCTGGGCCACCGCGGCGCGGGGATCAAGGTTCTCGAAGTCCTGGAGGTCGCGGCGGATCGAGCTGACGCTCAACACCTGCTTGGAGGAGTAGCTGGAGCCCGAGCCCATGGCGGAGGCGCCAAAGGTCGTGTCGGTGCCGGACTCATTGACCTTGAAGGCCTCGAGCTGGACCACGTCGCTCGTGAGCTCGAGGTCCGCGGCGTTCGTGGCTCCGAGCGCCAGGTATACGTCCTTCTTTTCAGAAGTCGGATAGGAGGCAGCCGTGGCCGTGACCGTGTAGGGGCCACCCGTCGAGAGGCCTGAAAGGGAGTACTGGCCGGTCGAGCGGGTTATGGCGATATAGCGGGCGCCCGTCGCATCGAGGACCACGGTAACCGTGGCGCCGACTATGGGCTTACCGCTTTTGTCGGTCACGAATCCGGTCAGGCCGGAGGTCGTGACACCTTGGGCGAACATGGAGTTCGCGATAGCAAGAGTCAGGGCGAGTGCCACTGACCAGACCCAAACGCTGGATACTTTCTTCAGTTTCATAGTTCTAACTTGGTTTCTGATCTAATTTCGGACCCTAGGTGGGGGTCCGTTTGTAGTGTTTCTGGTCGATAGGCACATAGTTCGGAAAGCCGCCAGTCAAGCATCGAAGGCAGACCGAAACACAAGACTCCCAAACGTAACTGCAAAAGCCCGAGCCTAGGCCGTGCCATTTGCCGATTCAGGACATTATTCTAGTGCGAAATGCATGCTTTTTGAGGGCCCAAAAAACATGCATTTTTCACGAATAATTTGTAAAATACTAATTACAATAAACTTACGTGATCTTTGCGGATCTTGGCACGAATGCAGGTATAGGAACGGGCAGTATGAATACCGAAGCCTTACAAGACGCCCAGCTAGTCAGCCGATTCAACGCAGGGGAAGAATCCGCCTTCGTGGAAATTATGAGCCGCCACAAGGCCCGGATCTTCGCCGCCGCAATGGCCCTCCTCCGCAACTATGCGGATGCCGAGGAGATCACCCAAGACACTTTCATTCGCGCCCACCGCGGCTTCTCCCGCTTCCGAGGGGACTCCTCCGTCGCAACCTGGTTGCACCGGATCGCCGTCAACCTGGCGCGCAACCGCTACTGGTACTACTTCCGCCGCAGGAAGCACACCACCCTCTCTATGGACGCCTCGGTCGGCGAGGAGGGCGATGCCTCATTCTCAGACCTCCTCTCGGCCGCAGACCCGGATCCCTCGCAGGAGACCTCGCGCCAGGAGTTCACGAGCGCCGTCGAGAGCTGCATGGAGAAGCTTGAGCCCTCCCACCGCAGGATTCTGACGATGCGCAGCGTGCTCGACCAGTCCTACGAGGAAATCGCGGCCGCCCTTGGAATCAATGTGGGCACCGTCAAGAGCCGGATCGCCCGGGCGCGCGAGCGCCTCCGCAACCGGCTCGCCGAGCAGTGCCCGGAGTTCTCAGCTGAGGGCAACCCGGCGGAGTGGTTCGAGCCGGCACGCGGCGAAGGCCAGGTCGCGGCGGCCGCCTTCTGAAGGAACTAACGGGACTTGAGTCCCAGGAAACCGGCCAGCGCCCTCACCGAGGGCGCGGCCTGATGACCGCGGCGAACGCTGCGGGACACAACCTCAAGCCGGCCGGCCTCGCGGTCGGCCTTTGCGTCTATGTGGCCGACGAGCTCGAGCTTCGAGAGGATCGGGAGCGCGTAATAGCCGCGCTTGCGCTTGGCCGGGGGCGTGTAGACCTCCCACGTGTAGTCGAAATCCCACAGCGCGCGCGTCACCTTCCGGTCATAGATGATGGGATCGAGCGGGGCGAGGAGGAGCGGATCCCCTGGCGTCGACGGTGAGGGAAGACCGAAGAGCGGCACATCGGTTCGCAGGCAATGCACGAGCGGACATCCCTCGATCTCCACGCGCTCGACGAGATCCTGGACCAAGGCCAGCTCGGCCTTCTTGAGCGCCACGAGGCGATGCTGTTTCAGGCGCATGAGCGCGCCCCATCGGGCGACCTCGGCGGGCGAGCTTTCCGGCATGGCGAGGATCGCGGCGGGAAGGACGCGCTCCGGCAAATCATAGAGCCTGCGGTTGCTCTGGCGCCCTGCGATCAGCAGCTTGCCGTGGAAGAAGAGTTTCTGGAGCGTGGACTTGGCGAGCGTGGCGGTGCCCCATCCGCGGTGGCTGCGCCGCTCGTCCTCGAAGTCCTCTGGCGCCAGCGGCCGGCCCTCGGCGAAGCGCTCCATGACATGGACCGCGAAAATCTTCTCCCTGGGCGTCAGCCGGCCGGACCACGCACTGGTCACCTTCTGCCTCTCGCGCATCCTCGCCCGCAGGTGCGGCCACACCTCGAGCGGGAAGGCGACCAGGATGCCCTTCATCGGGATGTGGTGCTCAAACGCGGGGCGCTTCGAGAAATGGTGGCCCGGCCCCTCCTTGTCGCCGTGGATGTGCCGCGTCAGCCCGCCCTCCCTGTAGC
>Ga0302319_10002319_pt1 | contig 41332 bp, 37 predicted proteins | sample Bog_T0_2_FD_203319 | JGI IMG/M metagenome (GOLD analysis project Ga0302319, IMG submission 203319) | Peat permafrost microbial communities from Stordalen Mire near Abisko, Sweden - Bog_T0_2 | ecosystem: Environmental > Terrestrial > Soil > Wetlands > Peat | place: Sweden: Abisko, Stordalen Mire... | reverse complement strand
CCGCCGATTCTTCGAAGAACTGCCCAAAACCTTCAATCCGCATCAGTTCGACCCAGCCGATTGGGCCGCGCTCGCCAAGCTGGCCGGCATCCGCTACGTTGTGTTTACCGCGAAACACCATTCCGGCTTCTGTATGTTTGAAACAAAATCGACAAGCTTCGGCATCCTGAATACGCCTTTTCGGCGCGATATCACCGGCGAAATTCTCAGGGCCTTCAGCGCGCAGGGTATTGCCCCCGGCATCTATTTCTCTCCTGACGACTTTCATTGGTTGCACGATCGCAACATCACGATCCGCCGCAATGTAGACGAGGTTTCGCCGGAGAAGAATGCGGCTTTGCTCGCTTACGATCAATCGCAAGTCAAGGAATTGCTCACTCAATATGGTCCGGTAAGCTTGATTTTCTTCGATGGCCCCGCCGGTGGCTTGCGCGAGTTGGCATGGCAAACTCAACCCGAGATCGTGGTAACGCGCGGCGCTCTGCAAACGCCCGAACAGTATGTGCCGGGCATTCCGCTGGAAGGAGCTTGGGAGGCCAATCTCACCATGGGCACCCAGTGGCAGTACAAGCCCACCAACGAAAGCTACAAGTCGGGCAAGCAGTTGATTGTGACGCTGGTGGAAACGCGCGCTAAAGGAGGTAATCTCTTGCTGAATATCGGCCCGAAACCGGATGGTGAATTGCCCATTGAACAGGAAGAGCGGCTGCGCGAGATCGCGCTGTGGATGGCCGTTAACCAGGAGGCCATTTACTCCGTTCGGCCGTGGGTGATCACGAACGAAGGGGATATCTGGTTCACCAAGCGCAAGGATGCCGCGACTGTCTATGCCACCGTGAGCGGAGATCGCTGGAAGTATGGAGAGTGGCGTGAGGTTACGCTGCATTCTGTTCGCGCTACGGCTAAAACCGAAATTAGCGTACTTGGTCAAAATGATGAGGTGCTGGAATACCGTCCCGAAGTGAGACCTAAGACAACCTGGAAGCAGGATGCAACTGGTTTGCATATTCGCGCTATGCACGCGCAGCGGCTCTATAACAATCGCGAATGGCCCAATCCCGTTGTCCTGAAGATCACTCATGCGGAGCCCGCGTTCGAGCCGCCCGTTGTTAAGACCGGCAGCGTATTGAGCGATCCCTCCGCCCACGCCGTTACTCTCACCGGTACTCTTGAAAAGCCCGGGAATGCCACTGAGCTTATGGTGGGTTTTCAATATCAACACATCCGCGGCCTGGATGTGGATGAACGTAGCGAGCCTTGGCGGGATACCGAATTCAAGGTAGTCACCGCGCCCGGTCCTTTCAGGGTGGTGGTGCACGATCTGAAACCCGGCGAAGCTTACGCCTTCAGAGCCGTGGTCCGCCAGCCCCTGGTTACCATGTACGGCGCGGACGTGAAATTCACCAGTTGGTAATCGATCCGTCCGGCCGGAAGTAAGTCTGTGCGCGTGCTGTCACCGGTTCGGTGATCTCGGCAATCTGTGTGAGCTTTTTCATATCGAGTTCTACGCCCAGCCCCGGCCGTTCGTTCGGATACAACTTGCCTTCCTTGAAATCGAGACACACCGGCAAGTGCGGCAGCACACGCCCTTCAAAGTTGTACTCCATCAGCACAGGACCCGAGAAGGTGCAAAGCGTGTTCACCAGCGCCGCGGTGGCGATCGGGCCGGTAAAGTGCGGAATGATACCGGTGAAATGCGTTTCGCATAGGGCGGCGATCTTTAGCATTTCCGTAATCCCTCCGACGTTTGGTAATGTCGCCCGTACATAGTCGAGATCGTGATTCTCCACCAGCTTGTTGAAGTCCCAGCGGTTGCCCCACTCTTCGCCTGCCGCTATCGGAACGCTTACTTTGCGCCGCAACAAAGGTATGTCCTCCAAAAACGCTTCGGTGCGAACCGGATCTTCCACGAAATAGGGCGCCAGATTTTGAATCAGCTCGCAACCACGAACGGCTTCCGTTAAATCAAAGCGTTGATGGAAATCCACCGCCCAATCGCCATTCTTACCCACGCCTTCGCGCGCTTGCACGCAGTCTTCGTAGAGTTGGTTCAGGCGTTCGTGAGTGTTATAGGTCGTGTTGGCGGGAGCGTCCGCGGCGCCCATGCGGAAAGCCCGATAACCTGCAGCGATGGTAAGTTGTGCGCGCTCGCGAATGCCCATTCCCGCTTGAATACCGGGAATGATTCCGGCGGTGTTGTAGCACTCACAATAGTTGCGAACAGCCCCGCCTAAAATCTGGTGAATCGGAAGCTGCAAGACTTTCCCTTTCAGATCCCACAGAGCCAGATCGAGCGCGCCAATGGCATGTTCTTTTTCGCGTCCGGCCGGGTAGAAAAATGCCCGTGACATATCTTGCCATAAACGCTCAATGTGCCGCGGGTCGCGGCCAATCAACCGGCCAGCGCATTGCTCCAGCATTTCTTTCGACCCACCTTCGCCCACTCCCGTGAAGCCCGCATCGGTTTCAACTGTTACCACTAGATCGCTTTGATTGAAAAGGGGGTTGGGATTGGGCGGCTGGTAGGCGCGCACCCGCGTGATCTTCATCTTCGGTAAGGCCGCTTCGAGCGCAGTCGCGCAAGTCGCGGTAAGTGATAGCAGAAAGCCGCGTCGATTCATCACAGCGAGTATATAGCGCCATGAATCGCGCGATCAGACGGGAACGGTATCTGCGATTCCGCTTACTTCAAAGGCGAGATTGTCTTTCAGGGCAGCTATATACCCGTCCCATTTGGGCTCTCCATTCAGGCTGGCGCGCACGGGCTTGTCCGCCGAATGATCTAAGACCAAAACATCACCCGGCTCCAGGTCAATCAAAGTGCGCGCCGAGATCTTGCCGCCGTCCATATAAGCTTTAAAATCGAGAGCGACGTCCTGTAAGATTTCCGCCACAATAACATGGTCGTCGCCGCTTGAATGCGCCTTCTTTACGCGTTGCAGTTGCTCGAACTTATTCCGCAGACGCTTAATGAAAATGGATGGTATCGCCAGATTCATCAAGCCGGTTATTTCCCCCACCCGCACGTCGACGGCAATCACGATGACGGCTTCCGATGGCGCCAAGACATGCATCAACTGCGGCTCGCTGGCCAGCGATTGCACCGTGAAATCAATGTCGGCGACGGCGCGCCACGCCTCGCGCAGATCTACCAGGATCACCCGCAACAGCGTTGTCATGATCGATTTTTCGATTTCTGTTATCTTCCGCTGCAGCGTTCCGGTCGACCGCCCCTTGCTGCCCATCAACACTTCCATGAAGGTGAACATGAGGGACAGGCTCAATTCAAGCACCGCCGTGCCATCATACGGGCTTAAGCCGAGATAGGCAATGCCGGTCGGAAAAGAGACGCCTTCAATGAACTCTGCATAGGAAATCTGCTCCAAGCTAACTAAATTCAATGCCACATAGGATCGCAAATAGGCTGAAAGACTACTGGCCAGATTGCGCACAAAGTTTTCATGCACCATATGAAGTGCGCGCAATTGAGATTTGGGAATTCGATCGAGATGGCTGAGATCGAACGCAGCTACTTCTTCGGGCGGAGGTTCCTGTTTGGTCTCAGCTTTATTGCCGCTAAAGACTGCGTCGATCTCTTCCTGGGATAATTCCTTCTTCATCAGAGTTTCTTACAGGCAGTGCGGTCTCTGCGAGACCTATTAAGCTGCGTCCTTTAAAGCAATGCGGTCTTTACGGCTAATCACTTCCTTGATGCGAACACCATAGTAGCCGCGAATCGCCACAATTTCGCCGCGTGCTACTACCGTCCCGTGAATCATGACCTCCACGTAATCCCCGAGTTGGCGGTCGAGCTCGACGAGCGAACCGGAGGTGATCTTAAGGGCTTCGCGAATCGGCATAACCGTTTGACCTAATAACACCGATACCGGCAGCTGTAGATCCATCAACCGGTCAAGCATCGACGAAGCTTTCGCCGACAGTGCTGGAGCGGCCTGAGGTGGCAATCCCCCACCGCCAGTGTTCTCGGCTTCCGGTCCATCTAATATTTTGCCCGCCGCGGGTTCGAGAGCGATGACCAGCGGAGGTAATTCTGCGTCCTTGAATGTTATGCTCACCAAGATTAGCCGCAAAGATGCCAGGCCTGGTGGAGGATTCACCGAACCGTTGCCGAATCTGAGCGGTGTTGGAAAGGAGGAGCTTAGAACCGCTACCGCGCCCTGGTTGGCTTGCGATAACATCTCCTGAAAGAGTTCTTTAGGATCGCCGCCGTCGCTCCCGCCCAACGCGCTAAAGCAAGCCTCCTTTGCGCCAATCCATGCCGCGAACTTCTGTGGTGGCTCAGTCTCCTGCTGCCACCAATGATAGTCGGCGCGCGTGGCTTCGCATTCATCCACCTGGCCCTTGTCCGCCGCTTTCTCCGCCACCACGGGACGCTCGCCCGTGAACATCTCCACCGCGCGCGCGAACTCCTCAATCCAGTGTTCGAAATAGCCGCCAATGCTATCTTCTACCGGCATTTCTAGAATCCCTCTTCTTTCTTGACGCCGCTCCGATAGAACAAGTCCGCGATCCGCACCGCCAGATTAGACTCCACGACCAGGATTTCGCCATTTCCTAGAAGCACCTTCTCGGCATATACATCGACGTTTTCGCCCGTCGGCCGGGTCAACTCGAGAATGCTGCCCGGTTCTAATTTCATGAGATCCGGGAACGAAATAGTCCTCTTATCCAATTCAGCTCGAATTACAATCTTCACGTTTTCGACAATTTGAAAATCCGCCATCTTACCTTCTCGATTTCATGGGTTAGGGTCACTCGATCACTTGATCTTCCGCCGTCGCGCTCAAACTGATGACACCTTCTTTTTCCAATTCGCGTGCCGTGGCAATGACTTGCTGTTGCGCCGCCTCGACGTCCTTGAGCTTTACCGGACCGAGCGAGTCGATATCGTCCTTCATCATTTCGGCGCCTCTTTGGGACTGCGTCTTCAAGAACTTTGTCCGCAGGGACTCGTTGGCGCCTTTCAGCGCGACGACCAGCACCTTACGATCTACCTTAGTAATGATGCTTTTGATTGACGCTTCGTCCAGGTTCTCCAGGTCGCGGAATACGAACATAAAACGCCGCACATTTTCAAATAAAGCCGGACTCCCGGTTTCAAGCGAGTCCATCATCTGCGAGCAGGTATTTGGATCAAGCCGGTTGAAAATATTAGCGACCGCTCGTACTCCCCCGAACTGCTGCCGGCTTAGTTCGCCCAGATTGCGCAGCTTTTGATCGATGACGAGAGCGATATTACGGACAATAACCGGTGAAATCTCATCCATGTCAGCCATTCTCACAGCAATATCGGCCCGTATCTCCGCCGGCAACGCGCTGATCAAACGTGCCGCGTGTGTGGGATCAAGGTGGGAAAGGATTAAGGCAATGGTTTGCGGGTGCTCGTCCTGAATGAACTTGGCGAGTTGCTGTGGATCCACTTTGCGGAAATTATCAAATACTCCGAGGTCGGTCTCAAGAGACTTATTCAAGCGCGCAATCAATTTACGGGCCGCTTCTTCTCCGTAAGCCTCTATTAATACCTTCTGCGCGTATTCGACCCCACCTCTCACCAGCAGCTTTTGCGAAGTGACGAACTGGTTATATTCGGCAAGGCTCGCTTCCACCGCCTCGTGCCCGACATTATCTAATCTCGCAATCGCCTTCGCCAGCCGGTCGGATTCTTCCTCCGGCAAGTGCTTGAGGATTTTGGCGCTTTCACTCGGCCCGATGGCGATCAGGAATATCGCGGCTTTCTGCAAACCTGTCAGCTTCTTTTCGATTTCACCTTCGTCTAGCATCGCTACTCAACTTCCTTAGCGGCATTATTCGCCAAAATCTTCATAGATACCCGTGCCTTAAACCACCGTGCATTTTACGGGCCAACTTGCCCATGGTTTTTTTTGCGCCCGCCTCATAATTCGTCCTACATAGGCAGCGTCATTCCGACGATATAGGTAGTGAGCCACAGCGGTGCCAAGTTTCCATCTGATGGTAACCAGCCAACGAGGGCTTTACAAAGGACTTTTTATCAAATGGACCTAAATGTTTTGATTGTTGACGATTCATCTGCCATTCGGAAAATTTTAGTTCGGGTGTTATCTCAAACCGATCTTCCGATTAAGCAGATTCATGAGGCCAGTGACGGTTCGGAAGCGCTCAAAATCGTTGAAGCCAACGATGTATCGCTCATTCTTTCCGATATCAACATGCCGAACGTCGACGGACTAGAACTATTGACTCAACTTCGCAACACCCCGAAATGGAAGGATCTTTCGGTTGTCATGATTACCACTGAAGGCAGCCAGGCTAAGGTCATGGAGGCCGTTCAACTCGGCGCCAAAGGGTATGTCCGCAAACCCTTTACGCCGGAGCAAATCAAAGAAAAAGTGCTGGCATGCCTAAAGGCCGCGTAGTTCAGTGCCGTCTGTACTCCAGCGGAGCGGCCGGCTTGTTATAAAACCTGGAGCATTTAGAGGGGAATAGATGGACCAACAAATAATAGTGGCTACTGTCTCCAAGGCGGCGCGTGATGTATTTAGCACGATGCTGGGCCTGGAGATCGAAGTCGGCGAATCCTTTATCGAGAAGACCTCACCGCCGGAGAGTCAAAAAGTTGTCGCACTAATCGGCTTGGCGGGTCAGTGGATCGGCACAGGGGTAATTGGCTGCTCGCCGGAGTTCGCCTGCCGCATCGCTTCGACCATGTTGATGGCCGAGTATGAGGCGGTCAACGAAGACGTCCTGGATGCAATGGCGGAAATGGCAAACATGATCTTCGGCAACGTCAAAACTGAGCTGGAAGAAAGTCTAGGTGGGTTAGGTTTGAGTATCCCCACCGTCATTTTCGGCAGAAACTTTGCTACCAGGAGTGTCGGTCAGCAGGCTTGGACAGTGTTCCCACTCAAGGCTGGAAACGACGAAATGGAGCTCAAATTCTGTCTCATGCCAAATCGTGATCTGCAATTGCACAGTCGTCCGGGGCGCGCGCATTCGCCGATGGTAGTGGAGAACGTCGAGGCCTAAAATCCGACCGCTGATACTGGCATGCAAACTAACGAACCACCCCCCGCAGCCGGCGAGAATCAGAACCCGCTTTTTGAAGATAACGAAGTCATTCGCGAGTTCCTGATTGAGAGCAATGAGAATCTGAACCGTCTCGATAGTGAGATTGTCGACCTGGAGCGCAATCCAACCCCTGACAGGTTGGCTAGTATTTTTCGGACGATCCACACGATCAAGGGCACTTGCGGTTTTCTGGGATTCGGTTTGCTCGAAGGGATTACACACCACGCGGAAAATATTCTGAGCCAGCTGCGGAGTGGTCAGAAGCAGGTAAACGGCACGGTGGTCTCGTTGATCCTTGAGACGGTCGATGCCGTACGCCACATTCTGGGGAACATCGAATCAACCGCTTCGGAGGGACCTGCCCAGTACGCCGAACTTAAGATCCGTCTGGAAGCGGCGGCCGCCGATAAGGCCGAGTTTCTAGCAGGACCGGAAGAACAGGCGGTGTTGCCAGCGTCAACGCAGATTGTCGCGGCCGAGCCAATGCCGGCCATTGCCGCCGTCAAGAGTACGGCTGAGGCCATTCCGCCGGCGCCGCTTCCTATTCCTCCTGTCGTTGAGACTGAAAAGGGTTTGTCGGTTGCTGAAACAACCATTCGAGTTGACGTCAGCTTATTGGATAAATTGATGAATTTGATCGGCGAATTGGTGTTGGCCAGGAACCAAATCATCCAGTTCACAACCGAGCGTGAGGACAGTGCCCTCAACGGCGCGTCGCAAAGGCTGAACCTAATCACCTCTGAATTGCAGGAAGGGTTTATGAAGACCCGGATGCAACCGATCGGAGTGGTCTGGAACAAACTACCGCGCGTTGTTCGCGACGTAGCTCACTCCCTAGGTAAACAGATTGATCTGCGGATGGAGGGTGCGGACACTGAGCTGGATCGGACCATCATCGAGGCGATCAAGGACCCTCTCACTCATTTAGTCCGCAATTCTTGCGACCATGGCATAGAGACTCCGGAAAAGCGCGGTCTGCGCGGTAAGCCCCTAAAAGGAACTCTTTGTTTGAAGGCTTATCACGAGGGAGGACAGGTTAACATCGAAATCTCCGACGACGGCGCCGGCGTTGATGTCGAACGCGTCCGTGCCAAGGCGGTCGAACGTGGGTTGATCCGCGCGGACCAAGCGGCACAGCTCAGCGAACGCGAAGCGATCAACCTGCTCTTTCTGCCTGGCTTTTCGACGGCGGGTCAAGTTACCAACGTTTCTGGCCGCGGTGTTGGCATGGACGTCGTGAAGTCCAATGTCGAGAAAATCGGCGGCGCGGTTGACATGGTCAGCCGGCTAGGCGAGGGCACCACCGTGAAACTGAAGATCCCCCTCACGCTCGCCATCATTCCCGGGCTATTGGTCACCAGTGGCGGCCAGCGCTTCGTCATTCCGCAAGTGAGCCTGCTCGAACTGATCCGCCTCGAAGACAATCCAGCCAGCAAAATTGACTACGTGCACGACGTTCCGGTCTACCGCCGCCGCGGTAAGCTTCTCCCGATTTGTTATCTGAATGAAATACTGGCGCTCGGTGATCCGCATCCGGGCGATGTTTGCAATATTGTAGTCCTGCAGGCGGAACAGAAGCAATTCGGCTTAGTGGTTGATGGGGTGAACGACACTCAGGAAATTGTCGTCAAACCGCTTGGCAAGCAGCTAAAGGGGCTCACCTGTTATTCCGGCTCTACTATCATGGGCGACGGTGAAGTCGCACTGATCCTCGACGTTCCCGGCATCGGTCACCTTTCCGGAGTACTCGCCGAAAATCGAGTAGATGTACGACAGTCTAGGGCGCCACGGATGCAGAGTGCGTCTGATCGCCAGCGACTCTTGCTGTTCCGGGCCGGCTCCTTCGAACGTTTAGCCGTTCCCCTGTCTCTGGTCTCGCGTTTGGAAGAGTTTCCATGTGAAGTTCTCGAATGGGCCGATGGACGGCGAGTCGTTCAATACCGCGGTAAAATTCTTCCGCTGGTCCCGTTGCAGCAGATATTAGAGCCCGAAATCGGCCTGAGCATAGAGGAGGCCGACCCTCTTCAGGTTGTGGTCTTCGGTACCGATGAGCGCTGCGTCGGCATCATCGTCGATCAAATCCTAGACATTGTGGAAGAGTCCATCGGTATGCGCCGCCGCAGTCGGCCGCGTCGAGGCCTACTCGGCTCCGGCGTCGTTGGAAAGCGGGTCGCGGATTTTCTCGACTTGCAGGCGATTCTCCGCGCGGCCGAGGAGGAGTGCTTGGACGCCAGTCCGGCTACTCCCGCAACTCTTTTGTTGGCGGATTCGTCCGCTTTTAACCGCGGCCTCTTGCGCAATCAACTGGAGATGGCCGGATATCGGGTAATCGAGGCGGCGACCTCGGCAGAGATGGTGCAGCAAATTGAAGGAGAACCGGTGAAGGTGCTGGTAGCGGGCTTTGACTTTCTTTCGGCAGATCCGCCGGCCATCGAGCGTATCCGGCGTTCTCCCGGAGCGGTTGGTTTGCGGGTGATCGGCTTGGCGAACAGCGCCGGCGAAATCGACGAAAGTCGTGCTTTGTACCCCGAGTTTGACGATTATCAAGTGCGTTTTGAAAGCGAAGCCATGCTGCGCTCGGTTGAACGTCTGGCCCAATCTTTGGATGAAAAGTCCGCTCTTACGGCGCGGCGCCCTTTGGAGGTTTCTTAATGGCCCCCTCCGCTAAGAATTTGAACGAAGCTGAAAATGTGCAACTCGCCACCTTTGTGGTGAGTCGATTTCTATTCGGCATCGATGTGCTAAACGTGCAAGAAGTACTCCGCTTTCAAAAAATGACGAGGGTTCCCTTGGCTCCTCCGGTAATCGTGGGGCTCATTAATTTGCGTGGTCAAATAGTGCCGGCCATCGATATGCGCCGGCGCTTGTGCCTTGACCCCCGGACGGGCGACGAGCGGCCGATGAACTTAGTTGTCAGAACGGAAGAGGCGGCCATTAGCCTGTTGGTAGATGAAATTGGTGATGTGCTGGAACTGAACTCGAGCGGTTTTGAGAATACTCCCGCCAACGTTTCGCCCAACGTGCGCGAGATGATCCGCGGAGTTTACAAGCTCAAGAATGAATTGCTTTTTGTTCTGGATACGGACAAGACCGTCGATATCGGTTTTGCAACTCCTATCTTGAAATCTGCCGGTCCGCCCTCGGAATTGCATCCGTAGCTCACCGGAGAAACGAACTAAACCGCACGCAGATGGCACACGAAACCCTTGCAGAAAATGAACTGAGTCCGTCGGACGTGACTTCTCCCGCGGCCGATGCTCCACTAATCGCATCGGCTGCCGAAGTTCGACAACGCTCGAACGCCCACCGCCGGATCAACCACGAGATTATGCGTCTGCGTGAAAGTCTGCTGGAAGGTAACATGGGCGATCGCGCCTGCCTAACCGGCTTTACTGCGGCCGACAAAAAGTTGCTGGGCAGCTTCAACTTGCTCCTTGACATATTTGCTTCTCCGCTGCGGCAGTCCCTTCGCTGCCTGCAATCTTTTAATGCGATAGATTTCGATATGCGCCCCGACGGCTCGCTAGCCAGTGGTCTAAGCGGCCTTGAAAGCAAGCTCAGTCGTTCTAGCGAGCAAATCATCCGTACCACGGCCGCCATACGTTCGCTAGCCGTCGACCTAGCGCGGGGAAATTTCGGAGCCGGCTTTGATTTCCCTTCTGCTCCGGGCTTCCTCGGCGAGCTGGCGAAACTCATCCACGAATATCAGAACGCCTATGCCGCGCTGGAAAAGCAAACAATCGCCTTTCTCGAAGAACTTAGCGAAGGCAATCTTGCGACTCTGGAGACTCCTACCTTCGGAACTGCGGCTCTGAACGATGCTTGTGAACACGTACGGTTGCAATTCGAAACCTTGCTCGCGTGTAGCGCGAGGATGGCCGAACATCAAACCCAAGGCGAGGTAGAAGCCGCCATACCCGTCGAACAGTTCCAAGGAGCTTTCGCCGCCGTGGCGCGCAGCGTGAATGGAATTGCTGCCGGCCAGCTTGTGGTCCAACGCAAATTGTCGCGAGCTCTTGACTTGCTGGCGAATGGCGATTTCGAGACGCCGGTCGAGCGACATGCGGGCAAGCGCGCAGCCATAGATCGATCGCTCGACGAAGTGCGCGCCAATTTCAAACGCCTCGGTGCCGATGTAGAGTCTTTGATACAGGCCGCCGCGGATGGCAGACTCTCCGAACGGGCCGACATCGCGCGCCACAAGGGTCACTTCCAACAAATCGTCGAGGGTATAAACAAGACCTTGGATGCCGTAGTCGATCCGGTTCAGGAGGCTTCTCGGGTCGTGGCGCGCATCGCTGCCGGCGATCTCAGGGCCCGCCTAGAGGGATCTTATCGCGGGGATTTCGCGTCCCTCAAGAACGATATCAATGCCATGGCCTCCGGTCTGAACGAAAATCTTAGCAACTTCGCGAAAAGTGCCAAGGTCTTGGCGGCGTCGGCCGAGGAACTGAATTATGTCAGTCAGCAAATGGCCACCAACGCGGATCGCACTTCCAATCAAGCGAGTGTCGTCTCAACCGCCAGCGAACAGATTTCCCGCAACGTGGTCTTGGTGGCGACCAGTGGCGAGCAGATGCATTCATCGATCCGTGAAATTGCGAAGAATTCGGGCGAAGCTGCCAGAATTGCCCGCAGCGCCGTCCAATCCGCTAACGCTACCAACCAGACCGTGACCCAGTTGGGCGCCTCCAGCCTGGAAATCGGTAATGTCGTCAAAGTCATCACTTCCATCGCCCAACAAACCAATTTACTCGCGCTGAACGCTACCATCGAGGCCGCGCGCGCCGGCGAGGCCGGCAAAGGATTTGCCGTCGTTGCTAATGAGGTCAAGGAACTTGCCAAGCAAACCGCCAAAGCCACTGAAGAAATCAGCCGGAAGATCGAGGCGATTCAGAGCGACGCTAGCGGCGCTGTCAAGGCCATCGCCGACATTTCGCAGATCATCAACCAGATCAACGATATCTCGAACACCATTGCCTCCGCCGTTGAAGAACAAACTGTAACGACCAACGAAATTAACCGGAGCATGGCAGAGGCCGCGCGCGGCGTGGGCGACATCACGCATAGTGCAACGGGTGTTGCAGCCGCCGCTCAAAGCACCACCAGCGGGGCGACTGAGGCACAAAGGGCGGCTCAGGAGTTGAGTCAGACAGCCGCCAATCTGCAAGCCGTGCTGGCCCACTACAAGCTTTAGCGCTTGGGAGACGTCTTGCCGAACACTAAAACATCACAGCAGCACCGCCTTTTGATTACAATCGAGAAAACGTTGGCCCGTGAGCGGTGGATGAGGAAGAAAGAGTGATCCCAGCGAAGCGTCGTCTTCAACCCGGTCAGCGCGTTCGCGCGATCATCGTCGACGATTCCGCTGTCTTGCGTCAACTCGTCGTCCGCACTCTTGAGCGGGATCACGATATTGAAGTCGTCGCCTCCGCGCCTAACGGCCCCGTTGCAATCGATCGTATTGCCAAACTTCAGCCTGATGTGGTATCGCTCGACCTTGAACTGCCGGACATGAGCGGTCTCGACACCTTGCGCAACATCCGCCGCAATTTTCCTGACATCCGCGTTGTCATGTTCAGCTCGCAAACTGAGCGGGGTGCCGCCAGCACATTTGAAGCTCTTTCGCTCGGAGCCGACGACTATGTGACAAAATTTGGCTCAGCGGAGTCCGGCAACCTCGGCGCTGGGCTAGCCTCTAAAATCAAGCAGTTTTTCGTTTTTCCCAGCGAGCTCAGCGCCCCTCCTTTGCCGTCCATGAAGGATCTCCCGGCGCCGGTTGACCCTTGCGCCGCAAACCCGCGCTGCTCAATCGAATGTCCAAAAGTCATTTTAATCGGTATTTCAACCGGCGGCCCGGAGGCTTTAACTGCCGTCTTGCCGCAAATACCCGCGGACTTCCAATTGCCGATCTTGATCGTCCAGCACATGCCGCCGCTGTTCACCCGCTTTTTGTGCGATCGCTTGCAAGACGTCTCCAAGCTGCCGGTACGCGAAGCGCGGCACGGCGAAAAGCTTGACAGTCCCAAAATACTGCTGGCCCCGGGCGATTTCCATATGCGCCTCGCGCCGCCGGCATCTGGTAGTCTTCCAGGCATTTTGCTCGATCAGGGACCGCTTGAGAATTCGTGCCGTCCCGCCGCGGATGCCCTGTTCCGCTCGGCGGCGCAAATTCTGGGGGGTGCGGCGCTAGCGATCGTCATGACTGGTATGGGACAAGATGGCTTGCGCGGGGCCGCCGCCCTCAAAGCGGTCGGTGCCTTCGTCATAGCCCAGGACGAGAGTAGCAGCGCCGTTTGGGGTATGCCCCGCGCCGTCGTCGAGGCGGGCTTGGCCGATCTCGTCGTACCTCTCAAACGCATCGTCCCCGCCATGCTCAATCGCGTGCTCCTGCTTTCCCGGGCAGAGAACAGCCAGCCCAAAGACAAATCTATTGCCGTGGTGAAATCTTGACCAAATTACAACCCGAAAATTATCGCTTTCTTCAGGAACACATTCGCCGTCAATCCGGCATTGTGCTTGATGACGGTAAAGACTATTTGGTCGAGGCTCGGCTTCTCCCCGTCGCCTCCGACTTCGGCCTGAAATCGCTCGACGATCTGTGCGCCCGCTTGCGTTCTCTTTCCGATATTTCCTTGCAACGTAAGGTCGTCGAAGCCATGACCACGAATGAAACCTATTTCTTTCGCGAACCCGCTCACTTCGAAGCGCTTCGCGTTGAGGTCGTTCCTGCTCTCTTGAAAGCGCGGCCTGCGGATCAAAAGCTTTCCCTTTGGTCGGCCGCCGCCTCCACCGGCCAGGAAGCTTACAGCTTAGCCATACTGCTGTGCGAACTGGGCTTGAATGCCGGCGATATCCGCATTGTCGGCACCGACATTTCCTCCGCCGTTCTCGAACGCGCCTCCGCCGGTGTCTACAATCAGACCGAAATAGAAAGAGGTCTGCCTGCCCATTTGCGTGCCCAGTATTGCACCCAAGTGGACAGAGAAAATTGGGAAATCAAACCCGCTTTGCGCCGGATGACTACGTTTCAACTATTTGATTTGCGCTACAACGTGCGCGCCCTCGGCCAGTTTGATATCGTATTTTGCCGCAACGTCCTCATTTACTTCGACCTGATCACCAAAACCCGCATCGTGGAAGACATTCATTCCGCCCTGCGCCCGGGAGGCTATCTATTCTTGGGCGGGAGCGAAGTCTCTCTCCCCATGGGGCCCGGCTTCAACAGGGTTGTCATCGGTGACGCTACCTGTTTCCAGAGGATATAGTTGCCTTACCTGCTCAGCTCTTTTGCCTTCATGAGAAAATGAGGTGTTGCGAATTGTTTCCGATGGTATTAGTTTTGGCTGCGGCCTAACGATCTTAGGGCTTGGATTTTCTTATTTCCTCAACCCCTGGCTGGGTGTTCCCTTCTACATTCTGGCCGTGTTTTGCCTTTACTTCTTCCGCGATCCCGAAAGATCTACCCCGCCCGGCGATCTTCTGATTGCTCCCGCCGACGGCCGCATTGTCGCCGTTCGTCAACTGGGCTCGCACGAAACCCGCGCTAGCATATTTCTGAACGTCTTCAACGTACACGTGAATCGCACGCCGATCGGCGGCGTCGTGACCGATGTCGTTTACCAAAAGGGCAAGTTCCTCGTCGCCAGCCATGAGGCTGCTTCAACCGAAAACGAACAAAACACGCTGGTTGTCGAGGGTTCTGGCACGCGCGTAGTCTGCCGCCAAATTGCCGGTCTCATCGCCCGCCGCATCGTTTGTTACAAGCAGCCGGGCGATTCCGTCGCGCCGGGCGAACGTATCGGCTACATTAAGTTTGGTTCGCGCGTCGATGTGATCTTCGGGCCGGAGTGGATCTTCGTGGCCAAAGTCGGCGACAAGGTTACCGCCGGCTCCACCATTCTTGCCCGGCGTGCCGATACAGGAGATACCATCTGAATTTAAGAGAACGTTTCGCTCATTCTCCATCCGGGCCTGCCAAACGGCCGCGTCGCGCCGCCTACGCGCTTCCTACGCTTTTCACCAGCGGCAATATATTCCTTGGGTTTGTCGCTATTCTCCAGGCCTTTGAAGGCGCCCTGCAGGCAGCCTCCGGCGATATTGGTCCCAATGCGCATTTCACGTTGGCGGCTAAAGCGATCGGTTTCGCCGTTCTATTCGACGGCGTTGATGGCCGCATCGCACGCATGACTAATACCACCAGCGACTTCGGGCGTGAACTCGATTCTCTGGCTGATGTGATTACCTTTGGCATCGCCCCGGCCGTCTTGGTATTCGTCTGGGGAGTGCTCTTTGTAGCATCGCCCGCGGAATGGCAGAGCCAGTTGACCCGCGCCGGCTACATGGCCGGATTCTTTTTCCTGCTGTGCGGCGCCGTCCGCTTGGCGCGCTTTAACGTGCAAACCAATCCCGCCGGCAAACCCTCCGCCAAGCCCGATTTTAAGCACTTCGTCGGGGTTCCCATTCCGGCCGGAGCCGGCTTCATCGCTTCGGTCGTTTACATCAGTGACGCGCCCGTTCGTTCTTTCGCTTTGTCTATCGCCTGGCAGGTCTTGGTTGTCCTGGTCGGCATCCTCATGATCAGTACCTGGCGCTATCCCAGCTTTAAACAAATCAATATCTCCAAGCCGCGCACTCCTCTCATTGTCTTGGTAATCGGCGGTATTGCTTTCATGATTTGGGAGTGGTCAAAAGAGTTGCTCTTAGCTGCCTCCTTGGCCTACTTGATGAGCGGCATTGTGATTCGCCTCAGCGGCGTTGTCAAGCGCCACAAAGGCACGCGTCCTCCTAACCCGCTTCCGGAGCACCAAATTGGCTAGTGCATCTACTAGCCTCTTTCAAATCGCGCTCCTTGGCGGCGAAACACTCCTGGGCGGCGAACTTAAAGATGTTTTTGAGGCCCAACTCAAAGACTCTTTCGTCAACTCTTACGCCGCCACCGGCGAAGGATCCTTCAGCGAAAACATGGGCGAAGCCGTTTATCTCGACCCGTTCGATGCCCAAGCCGTCGAATCTGCCGGCGCCATCGTGGCCGCCGGCGCGGCGGCAGGATCGCTCAAAGCGTACGAACTCGCCAAAGCTCTCAAAGGCAAAGTGGCCCTGATTGATTGTGCCGGCCACCTGGAACAGGAGCCGGAAGCCCGCATTGTAGCCCCCGTTCCTGGAGAGACGAATCCCCCAGGTGTGTGGTTATTTGTCACGGCTCAGCCCGCTGCTGCCGCCATTGTCGAAACGTTGCGCCGTCTATCTCGTTGGCGTCCCATTGCCCGCTCAGTGGTAAACGTCTTCGAACCGGCCAGCGAACGTGGCAAATCGGGAGCTGCCGAATTACATCAGCAAACCACCAGTCTGCTGGCGTTTCGCGGACTTGATAAAGAGATCTTTGACGCTCAGTTGGGCTTCAATCTCCTCCCTCAATACGGCCCCGCCGCTCCCTTGAAACTAGCCGCAGTCGAACGCCGCATTGAACGCCACATTGCTCTCTTGCTCAAGCAATCGCCGGTCGCCGCCAAGGCGAAGCATCCTGCTGCCAGTCTGCCCATACCTTCGGTTCGCCTCATTCAAGCCCCCGTGTTTCACGCCTATAGTGTTTCGTTTTGGATCGAATTCGCCGCCGATATCGCCATCGCCGAACTTGGCCACGCCTTGGCCTCCGCCCAAATCGAGGTTCGCGAACCCAATCATGAACTGCCGAATAGCATCGGCGCCGCCGGTCACAGCGGCCTAATTGCCGGCGATATTCGTGTTGATCGTAATAATCCGCGCGCCGCTTGGCTCTGGGTTGTTTGTGACAATCTCCGCGCTACTGCCGATACTGCCGTTACCCTTCTCCGCTCAATCAAAGCGCAAAGGTCATGACTATTGGATTTATCTTGCGTTCCTCCCTCGCATCTACTCTGTTGCTGCTCTCGTCGTGCGGTTATCACGTAGGCGGCAAAGCCGACTTACTTCCCAGGAATATTCAAACCATCGCCATCCCACCCTTCGCAACCACCAGTTCCAGCTACAAACTCGTCGATTCCATGCCGCAAGCCATCGCCACTGAGTTCCTCACCCGCACCCGTTTCCGCATAGTCAACGAAGAGGGCCGCGCCGACGCCGTGCTCCACGGCACCATCGTGAGCGCGCGCGCCTACCCAAACGTGGCCGACCCCAACACCGGCCGTTCCATCAGTATCCGCGTGGTCGTAGTGCTTGCCGTCAAATTAATCGATAGCCATACCGGCCAAGTGCTTTTTGCCCGCCCCAATCTCTCTGTGCGGCAGGATTACGAGGCGGCTACTCAACCGCATGAACTGTTTGATGAAAGTGGCCCTGCTTTGGACCGCCTGAACCGCGATGTCGCTCATGACCTCGTCAGTGCCATAGTGGAGAACTTTTGACTCCCGAACAGTTTCTCGCCAAAATCGCTAAGCAGCCTCCCGCTCCAGCCTATTTGTTCCTCGGCCAGGAGGGATATCAACGCAGGTTGTGCCGCGAAGTGCTGCTCGATCGAATCCTTCCGGCGAAGGAGGCGCGCGCTCACGGCTTTACTCAAGTTGATCTGGAAAGCTCGTCTCTCTCGGAGGTCTTGGATGACGCTCGCTCCCTATCCCTGTTCGCTTCCGAGCGCGTGATTTGGGTGGCCGCCGCCGAATTAGCGTTACCCCGCCGCTTGCCAGTGACGGACGAATCTTCCGAGGACGGTAAGCCACCCGAGTCCGAGTTGGCAGCCTACTTGAAAGCTCCAACCCCCGGCGTCGTGGTTGTTTTCGAGTGCAGCCGCTATGACTTCACGGGAGACGACAAAGCCAAAATCGAACGCGTTGAAAAGTTTTACGCCGCCATTGCAGCAGCCGCTACTGTGGAATTTCGTCACTTTACGCCTGAATCCAGCCGTTACCTGGCGCAAGACCTTGCTCGCAAGGCTGGCCTAAAGCTGCCACCAGCCGAGTTGGCCTCTTTGCTGGATGCCGTAGCCGGCGATGCCGGCAAATTGGCGGCGGAGATCGAAAAGTTAACTCTGTTCGTTGGTTCCGACAGAGCCGTTACCGGCGACGATCTCCGCGCCTTAGTGCCCAATGCCGCCCAGGCCACCATCTTTGCCTTGGTCAATGCTTTAGCGAAGCGCGACCGCAAGGGTGCCCTCCGCTCACTTGATATTCTCGTTCGCGATGGCGAGTATCTCCCTCTCGCATTGACTTTTCTTGGCTCTCAATTCCGTTTGGCGCTAGCCGCTAAGGAGGCCCGTATCAGTTCCGCCCAACAGGCCCAAACGTTTTTTCAGCGAATCGGTGTGCGCATTTGGCGCGAACGCGCCGAGCAAGTGGTGGCTACTGCAAATGCCTTCACCCCTCCTGCCCTTTCACGTGCAGTGGAACTCTTTTACGACACCGACAAGAAATTTCGTGAAGGCTACAAGAACGATCAACTCGTCATGGAGTTGCTCGTCCTAGCTCTCACGGCCTAGCCCGAACGTTGTCTCACCACAGGCAGGCTGGGTATTGAGCCCGCCGTCAGGCGACGCGGGAGGCAATATGCGCGGAATCGCGAACGCGAGAGTCCGAACGGCTCCACAGGTCGCAGACCCCAGGCATGCCTGGAAACTCGAGGCACGGGAACCACGAGGTCCTGGTGCCGCCTGCAGCCTTGAAAAAGCGACGGGCTGGAGAGGGAACCCAAAAGGACTAGCTGCGTTATACCCGTTAAAGCTCCGAACAAAGGGAGAGCCTCGGAGGGGATGGGGGGCGGCCGACAGATCAAGGAAATCGTCAGAAATGGACATACGAACCGGGCACAGGACCGGGAAATCGCTTGGGCGATGCCGCTTACGACTTTCGCCAGATCACCGGCGTCAATCCTCACTTCCCCAACTGGCTGGCTGCCCATCGTGCCACCCAAAAGGAGTGCCCAGTCAAGTACAACCGCGTTCCTCCAGCTCTCAAAACCCGTTTGCATACCCTCAGTGGGCAAACTCGCAGCCGAGGCACTGTTTTATCGCACTCGAAGTTTGTGAAAAAGCTGTACGCTGACGTTGCCGTTATAGTCTCTTAAAGCAACCGCCGACGTTTTCGCACTGAGATCCCATTCTACTCGCACAATTTCAGAATTGGTTTGGCTCACATCCGTGATGTAGGTGAACGTAATGTTATTCGCAATCTTTTGGCTTAACGTCACCTTCGCGGTCGGCTGACCGTTGGTGCCGGCCACCGAAGGATCGATCTTGAACTGGCTCAGGCCGAAAACGCGCTGCAGTCGGCTTGCAAGCGGGTTGGCGAGCGCCTGGCCAAGAACCGCCGATTCTCCCATCTGGCTCGCGGATTGTTGAGGTTCCGGGGGCTGATGCGCCGCTATCGTTGGGTCGAACGGAGTGGTATTCGTAGCTAAGAGTTGCACAATCTGTTCGAACGTAAGCGGTGGGTCTGAGCTGTAGGTCAGCTTCATGTCGCTGATGGGGCCCTTGACGTTCAGCGTTATGTCGACACCTTGCGCGACGGTTTCGAGCGACAAGTTCAACTCAGGGCGAATCGCCGAAGCGTTGTAGAAATTAATTGAACCGGTATTAACGTTGTACGTGTTACCGAAGAACACAAGTTGACCATCGGTAATATTCAGATGTCCAAGAACTCCGGGTTCAGCGGCCGTGCCGCGCACCACCAGATTGGAGTTGACATCAAGCTTTTCCACGTAACTCGAAGAGATGCGAAGATCCGAGGCCGTGGTGATTGCAATATCGAGACGCATGCCCGCTAACAAAGCAGACGGCTCGCTTGACATCGATGGCGGGCTCGCTGAGCTGGATAGCAGAGAACCCAGATCGCTGGAACTTGAGTATGCCAGTTTTTCCACGGTGGCTCGCCCGGAAAGAACTGACCGCCCGCTGTTGCCATTCAGCGTGATGGTGGCGCTGGAGGTAATACTGGCGTTATCGTAACGGGTCCGAACGTGGGTCGCCTTGGCGCGTAAGTTGTAGATCAGCTGTTCCGGAGTCAAGCCGACGGTTCCGGATACTTCAAGTTTTCCGCCGCCGCTCTCGGCAGTCAGGTTCTTCACGGCGGCGGTCTTGCCGCTCAATAGGATGACTCCGTTGGCCGAAGAAATTCCGTTCGGTAGGTTCGCGTAGTTTATATTCGCGTTTTGAAGCGCAATCTGGCCGTTCAAAATGGGGCTGGCGAGGGAACCGGCTAAGTCCGTCTTTAGCGTCAGTTTGCCCGATGAATAAAAGTCGTCATCCATCTGCTGGAGAATTCCGAGGTCCAAACTTCCAGCCACATTCAGCTGCAACGCGTCTTGGGGGTTGATCAGATCAACCGAGCCTGTTAAATCGAGAGATGTGTCTCGGCCTCGTATGGCGAACCTCTCAACATTGAGAACTCCTTTCGCGAGGCTCGCTACCACGGGCTCATCGTTTTTGAGCGTGACACTTTCGGAGGAACCGTTCGAGGGGGGATTGGATGATATCTCCAGCCGGCTCAGTTCCACCTTCCCCGCCAATAGGTTCGTATTTAAAACTGGCCCATTTACCGAGATGTAGCCCTCTACCAGAGCGTGCAACGGGGCTCGCATATCCTGGTGCTGGTTTATCAAGCGCGCCACATTCTGGTAACGAACGTTCTTGAAAGTGACTTCAGCATGGGTCGGGTAGTTCGCCGTGAGTTGAGCCGTGCCGGAGGCGTGAATGTCGGTCTGCGCCAAATTGCTGTTCAAACTGAAAGTGACATTCGATTGCTTGGTGCGAGCCGAAAAATTGAGACCGCCGATATTTTGCTTGCCCAAACTCAGAGAAACAGTGGAAACGTCCGCGTCGAAGCTCGAAAGCCGCACCTGCGGATGGGCAGCCGTTTCGCTGACGTTCGCCGCCACGTTGGCATCAAACGTTATTTTGCCGGCGATGCCTGGTTCCAGCTCTTGGATTCGCTTCACTTTTGCTGTGTCGAGATCGCCGCTAACGACGCGAAGTTGCAGCGTGCCGGCCTTTAGTCCGTTCGGATGCGCGTAGCGACCGCTGAGATTAACGCTTCCGGCCGGCGCGGCGATGTCGAGTTGGGACAGCTCGAGCAGGTCGCTCTTGTAAGCAATTTTGGCCGTCAGACGATCAATCGGTTCCCGGTACAGGTTCCCTTTGGTCAATTCAAGATCAACGGCGGCTTCGGGAGACTGCAGATTTCCGTTCACTCTGGCATCCGCCGTCAAGAAACCAGCGGCCGGAATTCCGTTTTGACCAGCCATCTGCAAAGCGCTTTGGATCGGCAGGTTGCGGATGATGCCACGCACTGACGTGCTGTAATCGGAACTTAGGCGAGTGTGCCCGTCCACGTTGATAGTGGACCCGGCAAAATTGGAAGATGCCGTGTAGGCAACCTCGCCCGAAGACGTGCGCGCTTTGGCACTCAGGCCGCCCGCGTCCTGATTCCTAATGCGCAGACCGCTGGCGGAGCAATCAGCGGTCAAATTCGAGATATCGATGTGCTGCTGCCCCTGCCGGTTGCTGAGACTTCCGGCTAAGTCAGCCGAGAATGTCACCGCTCCTTGAATGCCGGCGTTTTCCTGCTGCAAGGGCGCAATCCCCGAAAGATTGATACCTGCCGCTTGCAGGTGGACGTTGGCGGAGCCGGTGGTGAAGCTATCGGCTGGATGCTGAAATATGGCGTTTGCGCTGATTTTGCCGCCTGCTGTATTGAGCTCAAGCGTATTTAGAGTGAAAAGCCGGTGGGTCAAGCTAGCTTGCATCAAGGCGCTATTAATTGGCTGTCCCAGGGCCACTCCTTGGGAAAGCTGCGCATGCATGTACCCCAGAGGGTCGCCATAAGTTCCTGCAATGTGAACGTCTGCCTCCAACCCGGCGCGCGTATTTGCAGCGGGGTCACCCGCCAATGCCAATAGATCCCCCAGATCGGCCTTGCGGATTGTTATGTTGCTCGAAACTTGAGATCGGCTCACCGGCTGCCATTTTACGAGCGATAGAGATCCGTCGAAGGAGACCTGCATCTGATCGCGCTGGAGCTGGCCATTTTGAATCGTGACGCCGGCCGGTGAAGCGGCAAAATTCATGGAGAGATTGTCAAATGTTCGATTTTGCGCCGCGAATTTCCTGATGCCCGCGCGCCCGGAAATTCGCACACTCGGCAGTTCGCCCGCAAGATTTGCGTCTAATTCCAGCGAGCCGCCCGCTAGAATCACCGGGAGGGTCGGGCTTGCGCCGTTCTTTGAAAAATTTGCCAATGGCCGAAAGTCGTTGAGATTTCTCGAGACCACGGAAACGTTCATCGCCCTATTCAAAACGCCTTTGGCGCTCACTCGCGACGAGGGAAACGCGATATAGGAGCTTTGTAGGTCAACTAGTCCGCTGTCGCCGCTATAGCTCGCGTCAATAAGTCCGTTTAGAGGAATGCCGCGTCGGTCTGGGCTGATCGAAAGGTGTGTAGTGGCGTTCACGCCGGATCGCGCCTTTGTTTGGAAATCGTCCATGGCCGCGAATGTTCCGGAGATCGAAGCGCCATAGTTGACTGGCCGCCCAGCGAGCGCCGAGCAAAGGGCGCTGAGTGAGATGTTGTGCATCTGGCCATCGGCACTGAGCTTATTCCCATCAATAATGGAGACGCGGGCGGAGATATTTCCTCCCAACAGAGCAAGCCGCACAGAATCAAGGCTGATTAAGCTCGGAGTGATTTGGAATGGCGTGGACAGCGATACATCCGACAATTTAGTTCCGCTACTGGCAATTGAGAGATTACGCGAATCAATTGAGCCGCTTGCGCGGTAGTGGCTTTGCCCGTCAACACCGGCGCTACCGTTCACAGCCAGATAGCCGCCTATTTGCGGGGATGAAACTTCGAAGAGTCTGCTGAGTTCTTCAAGCGCCATTTCACCGGAAAACTTGACTGTACCGCCAGTGGCAGGATTGGCAGTGCCCGCCGCGTTGAGGGAGGTCTTACCAAGCGCCAAGTGAAGATGCTGGATCGCGAAGGAGCTCGCCTTTTGATCGAGCTGAGCATCTATATCCAAAATCATAGCGGAAGGCCCTGAGCGGCCGGTTGCGATCGGCAAATCCAAACTGCGCGCCATCTCCCGCAACGAAATGGCGGCGTTCGCAGTCACCGCGAGTTTAGGCGTATTTAGGTTATCAAGCGATCCACTCATCCGTATATGGGAAGAGTCGGTTTCCAGCTCGGCATTAACAAGGCTTAGCCCGTCGCGCCGTATTTCGACTGGAAGGTTAACATGGACAACTAAAGGCGCATTCCCTTTATATTGCATTCTTAATCCATCAAACCGGACGAAACCTTGGTAAATGGCCCGCAACGAATTGAAGTTGAGCAAAATTCGCAGGTTATCGCCGCGCAAGTTTAATGGTGTCGTTCGTTGACTATAGGCGATGAGGCCGTTTTCGACGCGAAACTCCGCCACGGCAAGATCCACGACAGTGGCCAAGGGAGACTCGGAATTAGACGACTTTACCTTTGGCTCGGGAATGTTTGATGTTCCGTCGGCGTTCACAACGACATTGATGCGCGGCGTATCAATCGCGAGATAGGCCAAATCGACAACTTTACGAAGGCTGCCGAAGAGATTCAGCCGCACCTCGAGTGAGTTGGCTTGAGCGAGGGGACTTTCCGTTGGCGACTCGGTGCCGTGGATGATCAGTCCTGTGATACGAGCCTGTAGATGAAAAGGCTCAAAGCGGAACGAAGCTATCTCTACCCGCGCGCCAGTTGAATCCTGCAATTCCGAGATGATTTTCGCGCGCAAGAAATCGGAGAACCACTGCGTTTGCAAAACATAAAGCGCACCCGATGCCAAAACTATGAGGCCGGCTAAAAAGAAGCCTCCGATTTGAAGCCGCCTTTTGCTTCGTGCAATCATGATAGATCGCCCTCTAGAAAGCTGATTTTGGCGTCTTTCCGGCGCTCTTTCAGCCATGAGTCGAGCAGGCGATTCACTTCCTCGCCCACCAGAATCTCGCGCGCCTGTTCGTGCAGGGCTGCGGGGGATGCGTTCGGGCTGTTTTTCTTGAGTGCGGCCGCGTGTTCCTCACAATATTGATTCACCGCGGAATCCTGCACAATGGCCGCCGCCTTGAAGCGCGAATCGATGAAATGCAACACCGTGATCTGCCAGCGAAGGCGTTCGCGAAGCTCCTCTTCGTCGAGATGATATTTCGTTAGTGCCGCTTCGAGCCCGGATTTAGAATGGAAACGCCCGGTTTCTAAGCTCTCGATCTCCGAATTAACCGCCTCATCGGTGGCGTTCTGGTAGCCTCCATTCTGACTCTCCTCGCGTAGCAGCGTCAGATCAATCAGTTTCTGCGCCGACTTCTTTCGCTCCGTTTGATCTACCCGCACCGGTTCGTTATCCAGAAATTGAGTCAGGCGAATATCGCAAGAAATATCGCTGTCTTTGACGATTGAGTCGTCGACGATAATGGCAATCCGGTCAAGGAGTTCGGTGCGTGCCGCGAAAGGCATCAGCAACAAGACGATGGCGCAGGCACAGCGCATCAGAACGCCTGCCCGATTGAGAAGAAAAAATTGAAATGGCTCAAACGCTGGGGCCCGCTAGGGCAACCATTTCCACAAGCCAACAGTTGTTGGATCGTGAGGCTGTTGCTGTATCCCTGGTAATTCGACGGATTGAGTGCGTACGAAAAATCGACCCGTAGCGGACCCAGAGGTGTTTTGTAGCGCACGCCGAAACCAGGTGCCTGCACGGCATAATTGAAATTGGTGTTCCCACTTTGTTTATAGGCAAGTGAAACGTCGCCGAGGTTTGTGTAGATGTTTCCCATGTCGTGAAAGAAAACTCCGCTAATGTTCGGCCCTAAGAGCGGGAAGCGCAATTCAAGGGTATTGAAGAATAGGCCGTTCCCCCCAATAGGAAAGCCGGTGGCCGTGCTCGAGGCTTGGCCCATCTCACTTACCGTGCCGATATCGCGCGGGCCCGCCTGATTGTCGCCAAAGCCGCGCATCGAGACGCTGCCTCCGCCGAAGAACCGTTCTGGAAGAGGGATGTCATCGAAGCTGCTCATTCCAGGGGCAACGTTGAAGGGAAGGATGGCGCCAAATTCCGTCTGGCGCGCGAATACAAAACGATGTCCTATGGGAGTGTAAGTAGCATTGCGCGCCAGAACCCGGACAAAGCTTCTTTGCGACCCGAAAAAGCTTCCGGCCAGCGCGGTGTCGACCGTATTGTAGAAGCCGTGGTGGGCGTCGGATGGGTTGTCGCGATGGTCTTGAATATAGCTGAGGGAAAAGACTCCCAGGCGCACCGGCTGCGACAATTGCGGGACGAGTAGAGCGGGAATATATACACTGCCAACACTGACCCGGCGATAAGCAAAGCGCGCCTGTAGTGTGGAGGCGTGATTCAAGCGCTGCGATACCTGCGCGGAAGCTTCTTCGCGCTTTGCCGAAAAGGTTTGTACGTCCTGGGTCGTGTCGTAGAGCGCGGAGATGGTAAGAGTGCGATTCGGAGAAGCCAGGAATTGCGGAACAATATAGTTCAAAGATTCGCGCTGCTCCAACGTGGAATAGCGCGTTTGCAGCGATAGGGTTTGCGCGCGTCCCAAAAAGTTGATGCGGTTTATATCGAAAGAGAAAATCGGCGAGACTCCTTTTGCGCCGCCGGCTTCCGAAAGCGAATTGGTCGTTTGTCCAAACTCGCCGACTTCCAGGCCGATTCCGGTGTTAAAGGTGTAGCGGTCCGCTTCATCGAAATCGAACAGCACGTATCGATAGGTGTTGTTGCCATCGGGGTCTTGAAACGCTGTGTTGACAGACGCAAACGCTCCGAGATCGGAAAGCTTTTTCGACGCGTCGCTAATTTTGGTAGACGAAATAGGATCGCCCGGATGAATATCATTCAGGGTTTTCACCACGAGGGAAGGATGCGTGACGTCAATGCCCGAAATCAAAACTTTCCTGACAAATTGCCTTTCCCCTTCTTGAATGAAATAGCGCAATTTAACCGAATGTGCTTCATCGTCCCGCGTCTGTTCGTAGCGGAAGGAGGCCGATACGAAACCGTGTGCGGAGTAGTACTGCAGAATCACGTTACGATCGGTCGAGACATTCACTTCGGCGAACGGCTGATTTTCGATGGACGAAAGTTGCTCGCGGATGGTGTTCAAATTCAGTTGTTGTGAACCTTGTATCTCGAGTTTCGAAATAGTCCATTGCGGACCTTCGTTTATATGGAAAGTGACCGCTAGATCGCTTTCTTTGCCGTTATAATCTTCGTCGACAGTTGAGGAAATCCTGGCATTGAGAAAACCATTTGTTTCGTAGAGGTCCTTAATGGTTTCTTCATCCTTGGATCGAAAGCTAATGCTGTAGCGGCCATAGCGAAGAAGTAGCGAGTTTTTCGCCAGGAACATGCGTTCGCGAAGTACTTGTTCGGGAAAGTAGTGATTGCCCTCGATCTTGATCTTTACCAAACGACGGCGCGGGCCCGCGGTGATGAAATAATTAATGACCTGCTTATCGTCTTTCACAGGTTCTCGCTCGAAGGTGACGGCGGCGTCCGGATAGCCGCGCGATTGAAAGTAATCGCGTAAGTTTCGCGCGCCTTCTGTTAGCAGATCGTTATCGACGGAACCTTCTTCGTAAACCGGAACATATTTGCGCAGATTACGCTTAGCGATCTTGGTATTTGGCGCCAAAATGCTAATTTGCGGCCCAGCATCGATCTGTAGGTGAGGCGTTGCGCGCTTGCCTGTTTCGTCAGGATCTACCGCCACGAGTTCTACCGATGCCATGAGCCGGTCTTTTTTTGCGTAGCGATTCTCGATTCCGCTTACGCCTCTATCGTTCAATTCCTTTGTGATGGGCCGCCAGTGGTGAATGATACGGACGCGCCACCCGCTCGCGCTCAACACGGAATTGAATGGCAATTTGGTGTCGCCGCTGATCACCGGCATTTCATAACGGGCCCGCTTGCCCGCATCGACAATAAACCCGATCGTGACTTGATGAGTGACGGGATCTTCCACGGTCGTGACAGAGACTGCCGCTTTGAAGAGCGCATTTAGGCGTAACTCGCGCTCGACGTTTAAGCGCGCGGTCTCAATGGATGCGGCATCGAAACGCGCGCCAAGATCCAACTGAGTGACACCTCTGATAACAGAACTGTTCGGCGGATCCTTTATTTTGCCACGCACTTCTACGTGTCCAACAAATCTTCTTGGCTTAGTCGCATAGCGCACCATGACGCCGTCGTCGCCTACTGGTTCCGCATAGACCCTTATGTCATCGTAGAGTCCGGTAGCGTAGAGGCGATCGATAGTTGTACCGACTTGTTCCAGACTAAGGGGCTTTCCTAACTCCACGAGTTGATCACAAGCCAAATCCGGCGGGGAAATAGGTTGAACTACAGGATCGTAGCGAAGTTCGACCACTCTCCGACCCTCCAGTTCCGCAGGGCCGACGGCGCGCATAGGCAATGCAAAAACCATGGCGATGCCGAACAGCGCGAGCAGCATTCCCGCTTGATTCTTCATCAAGGAATGATCATCCGCCTGTGAGATGCCGAATTTTTCCTACATGTTACATGTATAAGATGCCAGAACAAAAGCGTCGAACACGGGAATGGTTCAATCGTAATGACTTCGCGAGACGTTTTGACACTCGCAATGAGTTCGGCAAATAAGTGGAACGAGCACAATGCTCCGCGCTTAAGTGCGGCCTTGGCCTATTACACTCTGCTTTCGCTCGCGCCGGCGGTTGTTCTGATTGTGCTGATTTGCGGCCTCGCCTTTTCCCATAACAGCGCCGAGCAGCACTTGCTGGATGAAGTAAATACCTTGGCCGGCAGTGAGTGGGTTACCACCATAAGAACTCTAATAGACAATGCCCAGCAGTCTAAAGGCGGCGTGCTCGCGAGCGTAATCGCCATCACCGCGCTTTTGTTCGGATCTTCCAGCGTGTTTGTAGAGCTTCGCGATTCGCTGAATACGATATGGGAGGCTCCGGCAACTGAGTCGGGCATGGCGGATGTAGTTCGTCAGAGGATCGCCTCGTTTGCAGCAGTTTTAGCTTTTGGCGTATTGGCGTTAATGTCTACCTTGCTGGACGTAACATTGCAACTCATAGAGCAACGCTTCGCCGGCCTGGGCCTTGTGAGCGGGGTTGTCCCAGCGGTGAGCGAAGCGGCTAATCTTGCGCTTTCATTGCTGGTGCTCACGGCTCTCTTCGGCCTGATCTTCAAGTTCGTCCCCGATGTGCCCATCGACTGGCGCGACGTTGGAATCGGCGCGGCTCTGACGGCCATCCTCTTTATCGTGGGCCGCACGCTGCTGGCCTTCTACTTCACAAAAGCCGCGATCGGTTCGGCTTTCGGAGCCGCCGGCTCGTTAGTGGCCTTCGTGGCCTGGATTTACTACTGTGCGCAGATCTTTTTGTTCGGTGCCGTTGTTACGCGGGTTTATGCAATGAAGTTCGGCTCGCGGCTGAAGAAAGTCGCGCCCTAACTACCAGACTCCTGCTTTTTGCAAGGCCCGAGCGAGTTCCAAGGAATTGGGCGAAAGACTGCTCGCATAAAGTATCTAACCCTCGCGATCAATCAGTACCTCGCCCTGGTAATTAAACCCGAACTTTTTCGCGACGGCTCCTGTTGGATCAATGGCCAGGCTGACAGTATAGTTTGCAGAATTGGCCTTGGTTCCGCCTTCCGGCAGCACGTGAATCGCCGTAAGACCGTTGCTCCTTAGAGAGCGGTGGAGCATTTCCAGCAAGGGGAGCGTGTCGTCCTCCGCTTGCCGGCCGAAATAGAGGAGGACCAGGCTGCCCCGTAGAGTTGCACTGGTAATGGCCTTACCGTTTGCGCCCTTCAACTCGAAATCCGGCGCTTGGCTCCCGATCATGGGCGATTTCGGGCCCGCTGTGACCGCCTCCACCTCCACGGCGCCTTCGGGCGGAACGAATTGCAACAGTAACTGATCCACCGATTCGCCCAAAGCTGCCTTGGTGATCGAGATAGTGAATGCGCCCTCTTGGGGAGTGGTCATGTGCGGGTCGGTACGACTATATTTTTCGCTGCGCTTCACAATCAAATTCCGGCCGGCATCCACCCAGTAGGTGGCGTTTGAAGGTTTCATTTGGCCCGGGCTTTCTTTGTTTTCGGTTTCGATGACTTGGCATGCCACTGGCCCGGAGGCAAAATCCAGAGTTTCCTGCCGGAGGAGCCGCGCACTCTTGGCCATCGGTCCAGCCATCTTGAACACTACCAGCCCACTCGGAATGCCGCCGCTAAAAGGATTCTTCGTATATTCGTTGCGGTTCTTCATGTAGGTCCATTTGAACTGCCCATCGAAGACGTGAATCGTTCCGTACGGGATCATCTCCTGGCGGTATTTTCCGCCGCTGCCGGTGATCCGGTAACGAATTTCCGTTTGTATATGCATTGGCGTAAAAAATTCGTGAGTTTCCAGTAACTCGAATTCATAATTGCTCTTTGCGAGCTCGGAAAGGTGTGCCGACGCGTCTTTCAACACCTGCAGCGCATCTTGCGCACAAACCGAACTGCAAAGAAGCAGCGTCAACACGACAAAGAGCGGCGCTTTATGCATATCGAGATGTTACGACATCCCTAACCCAGCCGCGCCTGCAAAGGAGTGCTCACCGCCGCCGCAACGCCCGCTCCAGCAGGCAACACCACTTCAAACCTCGACCCTTTCCCCGCTTCACTCTGCACATGAATCTCGCCGCCATGCGCCTTCACAATGGCCGCCACGAAGCTCAGTCCCAATCCCAGACCTTTCTCCGGATTCGGATCAGGCACGCGATAAAACCGGTCGAAGATATGCGGCAGATGGTCGTCTGGGATGCCCACCCCCGAGTCCTCGACAACCAGTCTCACCTGATTCCCCAGCGGCTCGGCATAAGCTTTCACCCAACCACCCACCGGCGTATATTTAATCGCGTTCGAAAGCAGATTCGTCACCACGCGTTCTATCTGCGTACGGTCCAGTTCGCAAGGCACGGGTTGGCTGGTGGTATGGGTAAGCCGCAAACTCGCCGCCTCCGCGGGAATCTGAAACTGATCCACAATATCGTCCACCAGCCGCCCTAAGTCGAGCGCGTTCTTGTGCATCGGGATCTGCCCGGATTCAGATTGCGAGAGCAGCAGGAGCGCTCTCACCAGATTCGCCAGCCGTTCCACATCCTGCAACGCGTTCTCAATCGCTTCCCGCAATTGTTCCTTGGTGGTCGCCGTGAACAACGCCACTTCCAATTGCCCCTGAATCGCCGTGAGCGGCGTCCGCAATTCATGCGAGACATCGGTAGAGAATTGTCGCACCTGTTCGAACGACGCCTTCAACCGCCGGCTCATTTCGTTGAACGAATCAATCAGCCGGTCCAGCTCGTCATCCGCCCCGCGCCGCGGAATCTGCAGGCCAAGATTCGAACCCGTCACTTTCTGCGCCGCGCTATTCACCGACTGCAAACCCCGCAGCGCCCGTCCCGCCGAATACCAACTCACCACCGCGCACGCCACCAATGCCAGCGGCAGAAAAATCAGCAGATTCCTGCGGAACCGCCGGCGCACGTTGTTATCGTCCAACAGCGACCGCCCTTCGGCCACATACCAATACTTGCCTGTATCTGAATCGCGCAGCGTGCTTACGATCACCTGGTAAGGAATCTTATCCGCGCTGACAACCGTCTTGTACATGTGCTCCTGCGTTTTGCGGAACTGTTCCAATTCGGCCAGGATCGTCGCGCGGTCGCCTAAAGCTGCCAGCGTGCGGTCAAACGACGAGAGCGCATCCAACTGCCCTTGTTCATCCGCAATGACGAGCACTTCGCTCAGCCGCGCGCGAATACCTGCTTCTTCCGGATCGCTCGGATCGATAAACCAGTAAGGCTTGCGCGCGTCTGACTTGTCCCCTTCAAAATGGATATATCCCTTGAGCGCTCCCAGGTCACCCAGCAGAATTTGGTTGCTTTGGTTCTCCAGAATATAGTTCAGCGTCGTGGTGCCCGCGATAGCCAGCAGCGCCAGCACCAATGCCAGCAAGCCCAGGAAGGTTCTGGCTAGGCGGAAGCGTAGCGTGCGGAACAGCTTCGGTTGCGGCAGGCGGTCCCAATGCATAATGCGGCTAAGCGGGCGTTTCCGCGGGCGCGGTATTTGCTTGGGCCGCTTCGGGAACATCCAGCATATAGCCGATACCGCGCACGGTGTGGATCATTTTTACCGGAAATTTATCGTCGATCTTGCTGCGCAAATGTCGTATATAAACATCGACGATATTGGTGAGCCCGTCGTAATCCATGTCCCAGACATGCTCCACAATCATGGTGCGGCTCAATGGGCGGCCGCGGTTGCGCATCATATATTCCAGGATGCTGAATTCCTTCGGCGCCAGTTCGATATTTTCATTCTGCCGCGTCACTTTGCGGCGGATGCAATCGAGCGTCAAATCGCCCACCAATAATTTTTCGGGTGTAGGCTGGCCGCGCCGCAGCAGCACGCGCGCCCGCGCCAGCAGCTCGACAAAGGCAAACGGCTTGACAAGGTAGTCGTCCGCCCCTTGCTCCAGGCCCTTCACACGATCATCCACGGAATCGCGCGCGCTCAAAATCAAAATCGGCGGAATCACTTTGCGGTTCCTGATTTTCTGCAATACCTGCAAACCGTCGATATCGGGTAATCCCAGATCGAGAATCACCAAGTCGTATTCCGTCGAGTGAACCATCTCCACGGCATCGGTGCCCGTATTCACCGTATCCACGGCATAGCCGGCGCTTTGCAACCCTCGCGACAGAAAGTCGGCAATCCGTTTTTCGTCTTCTACTACCAGTAAGCGCATTTTTGTTATGAATCTTTGCTGACTATGAGTCTAGCCGACGGGGGCAGGGAATTGGGGAGCGCTCAATCGCCCGACGCGCGGCGCGGTTCCGGCAACGGTGCTGGCCGCCAGATCCAGCCGAGCGTTTGGTAGCGAGTCTGCATCAAGGAAAGACCAGTCATCAGCGCCAGCAATACTATCGTAAATAGCAATACCTGAGGCACACTCAGGCTCTCTTTCCAGATGCCCAGCCAGCGCCCGTAAACGATTTCGATATGCACCCAGTAAACCAGCAACGAGGTGGTGCCCAGTTGCCGGAAGAGACTCCAGCGCAGGCTTTCGAGTCCGGCGTTTACCCACAGGAACGCGATGGCCAGCATCGCCAGCACCACTCCCAGCTTGATTAACTCCAAGGCCGGACTGTTCAACCAGAAATCCGTCTTAGGGTAGAACGAATAAGGCAATTCTGCCGCAGAGCGGGCCACCATAATTAAACCCAGGCCAATAGCCAGCATCCACAACATGGCGCGCGGCATATCTTCCTGCTTCGTCAGCCGGATCACGCTCCCCGCCGCCATTCCGAATGCCAGAAAACAAGCCCACGGAAAGAAGCCAAAGGAATATAGGTTGGGAAAAAAATAGGCGCGTACCAAGCTCGGCACAACCGTCGGATCAAGCATGCTGATAAACGGCGCGATACCGCAAACCGCCAGCCCCAGGATCGTGCACAGGCGAATTCGTTCGCGCGTCGTGAATACTGCCATGGCCGCGAACAACAACATTGCCATACCCATGCAGTTCAGGATGTCCACGCGCAAAAGCTCGCTGGCCGGACTTGTCGGATAGCCAAATACGTAGAGCTGAATCCGGAAAAGAAACGCCAGCATAAAAAGATAGCGCGAACGCTTCAGCGCCGCTACAATGCGTTTCCAGCCCGAAGGTTCTTGCTTCTCCTGGCTGTCCATCAGGAACGAAAAAGTCACTCCAGTTAGAAAGAGAAAAATAGCCGGCGGCATGCCGCCCAGGAATTGCGACAACTGGAATGGCCCTTGATTGCGTAACCCCGTGGCGGTGAACGAATCGAAAGTGTGGCCTTGAATCATGATGACCGCGGCCAAACCCCGCGTCCAATCGATAAAGGCCAGCCTCCCGGTGGTTGCTTTTTTTCCGTTCATGCCACTTCGCTAGAGTTTTCGATCTATTTACCTATCGGCATTAGGAGCCTTGCTTCTTAGCTCCCGCTGGCAGCTTGAACTCTACTTTGATGGGCGGATTGAGCTTAAGGTTGCTGTACAAAACCATCTGATAATTTCCCGACGGATAAAAAAACTGCTGCTGAATTGGATTCGCGCCGCCTACCGGAATCCAAACCGCCACCTTGGTCAACTTCTCCTTAGCCCTCGCCGACTTCGGCAGCAGCATCAGCTTAGTCGTTTCTTGCCCCGCAATGTTCTCAGTTCCGGAAACCGAAATCTCATAACTGTCCGTCAATTCTTTTCCTGAAGACCCGAAGCCGAGCAGCAAAAATTCATTCAAAGCGTCACTCTTTCCGACGTCGAAATCCTGATAAAGTTTCGCTTTGGTTAGATACATGCGTACGATCTTGCCGGAGAAGAAAATCACCCGCGCATCTTTTTCGTTCGAAAAATCGATGATCACGCGCGTGCCTTTGTCCTTCAAGCGCTGCATCTTGAAGGTGCCGTTCTCCACGGTCTTATCGCCAATCACTTTAGTAAAAGTGGTCAGCTGAATGTCTGCCGAAACGGCCTTGAACTCCGGCGCGGCCTCATCCATATGCGACAGAATTGTTTCTAAATTTTCAGCCGGTAGATTCACGGCTGCCAGCAAAGCGCACAATACGGCTATCGGGATTTTCATTGCTATCGAAGGATTCAATTATTGAACTTGCTCGGTGTAGGCGATGAAGCCTTTCACTTCTTGTGCCGCTTCATCGCGAATCGGTTCAACCCGCACCACATGCCAAGATTTGCCGGTGCGCTGTTGTATCAGCCGTTGCGCACGAGCCGCCCGCTCGCCTTCGGGCACTTTATCGAGCAGATCGGTGGCGATAAACACGCTATTCGATCCGCGTTGCGATGACATTAAGATGATGCTGGAAGCTTTAGGCTGGTCGCGGAACCATTCTCGCGGCGTAGCAAAAATGAAAATAAGGATGAGTCCAACGACCAAGTCGTATTGCCACGACGCCCGAGGAAAATCCCAAAAGATAAGCCGCCGGCCGAGGCTGGCCGCCGCTACGCCTTGTTCATTGGTCTGATCCGCCACTTACTTAATTTTAGCATCGTTCCCAAAAACCAAGGACGGACCATCTCAGGTGCAGCCCTAGAATGAGAGAGAAAAAAATAGGCCCCCACCACGATACTTAAGATGCTGGTACTGTGGCTCTTAATCTGGATCTCTTCCAGCGTCGGTGCAGCTACCGTAGCTTCGAACCGCGGTGCAAGCGGATGCCTCTGGTTCGGCCTTGGCTTTTTGTTAGGTCCGTTCGGATTGGCGCTGGCATTCGTCGCTGGAAGCGATGCGAAATGCCAGGCGTGCCTGGAAAGCGTTCATCCGCAAGCGACAAAATGCCCGCACTGTCAGACGGTGCTTTCCAGACCTGATCATAGAGCCACCTGCGCCTCATGCGGGAAGAAGATTTCGCCGTCCGCAGCCGAGTGCCCATTCTGCCAAAAGCAATTAAGAGACGAGGCTGCGGAAGTCGACCTTGGCAACATAATCTGTTCAAAATGTGACGCGTCTAACGACGCTCGCCGGAGGCTCTGCGAAAAGTGTCTGGAGCCACTGGGGCTAGTCGACGACCCCGTGAGGGCAGATGAACTAAGTCATCAGATCATCCGCTTAGCAGATCTTCATGCGAAGGGCTGCCTGAGCGATGACGAGTTCCGGCAGGCAAAGAGGAAGCTTCTCTATTGATAGCTCCCGTGATCCTGCACCCACGGCTAGGCGAAGGTCGCCCGACGTCGGGGCCGCCGGCCACCTCGTCCACTTGGCATCGTGTAATTCGCACCGCGAAATAAGAGAGAAATAGTTGCTGGCGAACACTTCCTGTTATGACCACGAAGGACTGGGCCAAGGAGCTACGAGATCGCCAAGACGCGCAGCGGCGCCGGTTGAGCGACAATCACAGAGCCATTGAGGGACTTCAGGGCGCTACATGGAACGATCTGCGCGAAGAACTTAGCGCCGGCATTGAAGGTTACGGCTCGCCGCCCTCCGGGCGCTTTGAGAAAAGTCCTGCAGATCATGAGTGGCGGATGGGGCTTGTGGAAGACACACCCAACCGGAATACGACCCTGCGCGAGGTTAAGGTCGTCCACAAGCGGGAGGAACAGAAAATTGCTATTTCATAAACCTGGGGTAAACTTGGGGGCTTTTCCGCTGACTTGGGTGTGCTGCGAGGCGGTGAGGTCGGACTATTGCTGAACGGCGCCGAAAAAACGACCGCCGAAATAGCGCAGGAAGCGCTGAAGCCCTTCCTTGACTCGCTAGTCGGAGATCCCTAAGTAGCGACGGAAGCAAGCGATCCTTACCTTATTGCTGCCGGCACGCAACATCGGCGCTCCACGAGAGGTAAGCCGAGGAGACTAACGCGGTTTCGCCGAGGATGATCTTGAGAGCCACTGCCCCATCCGCTCACGAGCTTCCGCCAGCGAAACAACCCGACCGGCATCCGCATCGTCGATTCCCCGCTGGATGGCAGCAGCGGTCTCGTCGTCAACCTCAACTTCTTCTTCTGGGGAGATAAAAGGGTGAGTTCATTCTACGTTCGCCATAACTTCAAACTACCACGACGTGATCCCCACCCCCCGCCATGACAAAATATCATAACCATGTTCGTCCTCCAAAGTCTACCCATCGCCATCTTCTTCTGCTTCATCACCATGCTCGGCTGGGGTTCCTGGGCCAACACCCAAAAACTCTCCGGCCAAAAGACATCGGGAGACGCCCAGTGGCGCTTCGAACTCTACTATTGGGATTACGCCCTCGGCGTCCTCCTCTTCAGCCTGATCTTCGCCTTCACCTTCGGCAGCATGGGTGCCTCCGGCCAATCCGCCCTCGCCAATTTCCAACAAGCCTCGCACCACGCCATCCATTACGCCCTCATCAGCGGCGCAATCTTCAACGTCTCCAACATCATGCTCGTCGTCGGCATCGATGCCGCCGGCATGGCCGTCGCCTTTCCCGTCGGCGTCGGTCTCGCTCTTGTTATCGGGACCGTTGAAAGCTACTTGCAAACCCCCAAAGGCAGCGCCCCGCTTCTCTTCGGCGGCGTGCTATTGATTCTCTTCGCCATGATCATGTCGAGCCTCGCTTACCGCAAGCTTCCCCAAAGCGCCGGCAAGCGTCCTTTGCGCGGCCTGATTTTTTCCGTCTTGGCCGGCTGCATCATGGGCTCGTTTTACCCCGAACTCATGCGCAGTATCTCCGCCAACTTCAATAGCGCGCCCATCCATCCCGGCGCGCTCACTCCCTATGTCGCTCTCGTCGTCTTCGCCGTCGGCGTGGTGGCCAGTAACTTCATCGTCAACACCATCTTCATGCGCGCCGGTAAACTCAGCTACGCGGATTACTTCCGCGGCAGCGCCAAACTGCACCTCATCGGCATCCTCGGCGGCGTCATCTGGATGATCGCTCTCTGCTTCAACGTCATCGCTTCCGGCGTCGCCGGCCCCGCCATCTCCTACGCCCTTGGCCAAGGAGCCACGCTCATCGCAGCCATATGGGGCGTCCTCGTTTGGAAAGAATTAGCCGCCGGCGGCCCAGGCACGAACCGCTTTATTGGCCTCATGTTCGCTGGCTATGCTGCTGGTTTATTACTGATTGGACTAGCAACTCAGTAGCTTGGCGTTTACTATGTAGATATGCCACTCCCACCCAACGAGGAGTTTTACCGGATCAAGAAGCTCCCACCCTACGTCTTCGCCGTCATTAATGAGATGCGTGATAAGGCGCGCGCCGCCGGCATCGACATAGTAGACATGGGCATGGGAAATCCCGACGGTGCTTCCCCTCAGCCCGTCGTTGAAAAAGCCATCGAAGCCATTCGCAATCCTCTCAATCATCGTTACTCCGTCTCGCGTGGCATTGCGCCCTTGCGCGAAGCTATGGTTGCCCGCTACGCCAAGCAATACGGCGTCACCCTCGATCCCGAAACGGAAGCCATCACCACTATCGGCGCCAAAGACGCGCTCGCTCACTTACTCTTCGCCATCATTGGCCCTGGCGATGTCGTCGTTTCACCAAACCCCGCTTACCCCATTCACCAATACGGCGTCATCATGGCTGAGGGTGAAGCCTGCATGCTGCCTATGCCCGACGCGGCCACTTTTCTTTCCGAACTCAAAGCTCTCTTCCGCGCCGCCGTCAAGAAGCCCAAGGTCATCCTCATTTCGTTCCCGCACAATCCCACCACCGTTTGTGTCGATTACCAGTTCATGCAGGAAGTCGTCGACCTGGCTCGCGAACACGGCACTTACATCATTCACGATTTCGCCTACGCCGAACTCGGCTTCGACGGCTACAAGCCGCCCAGCATTCTGCAAGTGCCCGGCGCCAAGGATTACGCCGTCGAGATCTATTCCATGACCAAGAGCTACAACATGGCAGGCTGGCGCGTCGGATTCTGCCTCGGCAACCGCAAGCTCATTGCCGCCTTGGCCCGCATCAAAAGCTACCTCGATTACGGTATCTTCCAGCCGCTGCAGATCGCCGCCGTCACTGGCCTGCGCGAGTGCGACGATGAACCGGCCAAGATTTGCGCCGTCTATAGCGCGCGCCGCGACGTCTTGATCGAAGGCCTGCGCCAAGCCGGCTGGATTGTCGAACCTCCCAAAGCGTCCATGTTCACCTGGGCTCGCATTCCGGAGCCGTTCCAGAAATTGGGCTCGCTTGAATTCGCCAAGTTACTGATGGAGGAAACCCAACTCGCCGTCTCGCCCGGAATCGGCTTTGGCCCCATGGGCGAAGGGTTCGTGCGCTTCAGCTTAATTGAAGAAGATGACCGCGTACGCCAGGCATTGGCGCGCGTAGGCGAGTTTTTCAAGAAGCAGGGAGTCGCCACGTCCGCCCAGCCCGAACCCGTGCACGTATAATTCTCCCAATGGCCGCGCGCCTTGAAGCCACGTTTCCCGAAATCGTCGAGCTCAGCAGCCTGAGTGTGGCCGAGCTTGCTCCGCTCATGGAAGACGAGATCGCCGAGTGGCGTCGCTACTTCGATTGGGACTTCCGTCCCTCCGTCGATCTCCTCCGCCGCTTCTTGAATCTTCGTTCTCTTTTCGGCTATGCGCTGCGTGTCGGCCGCACCGTGGTCGGCTATTCCTATCACGTCTGCGAAGGGCAGAAAGGATTGATTGGCGATTTCTACTTGCAGCGCAACTACGCCGACGCCTCCAACGAAATGATGCTCCTCGGCGCGGCCGTCCAGGGCCTGATGCTCGCGCCCGGCGTCAAGCGCATCGAATCGCAATTGCTTTTGCTCAATGCCCCGCGCTCCCAACCGTTGCCCTTTAATCGCTTTCTCACCCGGCATGAGCGCTATTTTATGCAGGTAAGCCGCGCCCAAATCCTCGCGCTTGCCCCACGCCATCTCACGAAGGATGTGGTCTTTCTCCCTTGGAGCGAAGCCTTCAAGGAAGAGACCGCTCACCTGATGGTGAATTCTTACCGCGGCCACGTCGACAGCGCCATTAACGATCAGTACCGCACCGTCCCTGGCGCGCGCCATTTTCTGATGAACATTATCCAGTACCCCGGCTGCGGCCACTTTTCCACCAAGGCCTCGCTGGTGGCAGTGGACAAACGTTCCGGCCGCGTCTGCGGCGCCAGCCTCACCAGCATGGTGTCGGAAACCTCCGGCCACGTCACCCAGTTGTGCGTGTTACCGGAAGCCAAGGGCCTCGGCCTCGGCTACGAACTCCTGCGCCAATCCATGTTGCGACTGAACGCCCTCGGCTGCCAGACTGTCAGCCTCACCGTCACCGCCGCCAATTCCGAAGCCCTGCGCCTGTATGAATCGGTCGGCTTCACTGTCAATTCGCTTTTTCCCGCCTTGGTCTGGGAAGGTTTTTAACCACTTTTCAGCCCTCAGCCGGCTCGCGCTTTTCGATGTGCTTCCTCAGCCAGGTTTGCAACTCGTCCCGTCGAAATCTGCCAGCCTCATAAAGTCCCAGCAAAAAGTTGTACGCTTCCAAATCGTCGAATCGCAATCGAAACCTATTGACGGACAAGAACGCCGCCGTCACGGTAATTGAGACGCGCTTGTTTCCATCCACGAAAGGATGGCTTTGCGACAAACTCTCCCACATCGCCGCCGCCTCTTCAACTAAGTCTTGGTAGTAACCCGTTTGAGGGCGGAACAACGCCGCTTCCAGGGCCCCGAGATCGCGCACCCCATCCAATCCGCCAAATTGCGCTATCAGTTTGCGATGAATCGCAAGAACTTCATCTACCGCCGGGTAAATCGTGACCAAAGCCCTATTGCGCTAAACGTCTCAGCAACTCTGGATGTTGCTGGATGAACTCTTCAGCGGCCGCGGCAAAGGGTGAAGTTTGTTCTGCCGAGTCACCCACCGGATTCCGATTCCGCAAATACTCGATGAATGCCAAGACGGCTTGCTGTTCCTGCGGCGACAATGATTCGACGGCTTCCGCCCAGGCTGACATGGTACCCTCTTTCGCTTTTTTGATTTTAAATGATTTGTGCCCGGGAAAGCCACGCTGCCCCAAGCTGAATCGCTATCGCGACATACCGTCGTTGACTGACGAGCAATTAGCCAACGCCTACCGTCCACGCGGCAAAGCCCTCGTCTCCGTGCGGCTCGATCAGGATGTTCTCGCCTGGTTCAAGAGCTTCGGCGAAACCGGCTACTCCAGCCGCTTGAACGGTATTCTACGGACGGTCATGGAAAAGCAGTTATCCCCTCGATCCTAAAAGAACTGCTCTGCTTCGCAAACTATTGATCTGCTTAGGTGGGACAGGCGGCTTCGCCTGTCTTTCTCTGGAGCAGGTTCAAATCATTGATCTCGAATTCCTTTCCGTGGTAGCGCTGACGGACGATCTGCCGGCGAACGGACTTTTACGCGGTCAGGTGGGAACTATCATCGAAAAGCTAGCGCCCGGCATCTATTGACGTTGAGTTCAGCGACGATGCCGGAAAGACTTACGCCATGCTCTCGGTCGCCGCCGCCCTTTTTGATGCAGCTGCATCACGAACCCAAGCACCATGCCGCCTGGCGTCCCGTTCAGCCGGGAATCACGCCGAAAACGTAGTAGTGATAGCGACATGCGAGAATCCGAATTTTATCCGGTCGAACCTGATAAACCAGCCGATGCTCCTGATCAATGCGCCGCGACCAACACCCGGCCAACTCGTGCTTCAGCGGTTCCGGCTAGCCGACGCCTGAGAACGGATCGCGTTGCGCATCTCGCACTAGCCGAATGATCCGAATGCCTTGAGCCCGATCCCGCTCGGCCCACCAAGTCAGGTCATCGAAGGCCCTGGGGGTCGAACTCGACGCTTCTCACAGGCCCAATTTGGCCACGGCGTCATCCAGCAACAAACCGCTACTGCCCCCGCGCTCCAGCGCAGCCAGCAGTCGTTGCCGCATCGCGTCTGACTTCAACAGATACGCGGCTTCGCGCTCGGACGCGATCTCCTTCCAAAGCGCGATGGGCACAATGACAGCCGTCAATTCCCCGGCTTCATTGGAAACCACTTGGATTTCGGCTTCCGGCACCTTTTCATTCTAACGCCACAATCCCGCAAGTCAATCGCCGAACCATTCGAGCACCGCTCGACCGGGAGTGGAGCTATCCGGCAGAAGTGGTAAAACGGTCTTGGAGACAATATAGACGAGGACGCCATGACGATTGAAATCCACCAACCGGAAATCGAAGCTATGATTCACCAGCGCATGCAAAGCGGCGCGTTCCACGACGTGGAAGATGTCCTTCTGCACGCGCTTAAAACGTCACAGCCGCCAGCCGCCAAACCCGTCGCGTCCGGCGCAAAGAACCTAGTGGAACTCTTCGAGCCGATTCGCGGGTTGCTGACCGATGAAGAAATTGATGTCATGTTCCGCCGGAATCCCTCGGCTAGCCGCCCGGTAGACCTGGAGTGAGCGGCTTTCTCCTCGACACCAATGTTTCGTCGGAGATGCTGCGATCCCGTCCCGACACCAACGTGGCAGCGTGGCTGAGGAGCCAAGGCAAGGCTGGCCTATTTCTGAGCGTGGTCACCATGGGCGAACTGCGTAAGGCGAGCGGCGATTCTTCCTCCCGGCGTAAGGCGCACTCAGATTGAACAGTTTATGGAGAGCTTCATTCCGTCCTGGCTATCCGGGCGAATTCTTCCGATTACCCAAGCCGTCGCCGAGCGCTGGGGCATCCTCGAAGCCCAGCGGCAACTCGCCGGAAAGCCCCTTGGCGTCGCTGATGGCATGATCGCAGCAACGGCATTGGAAAACGATCTCACAATT